>Ga0335394_10003430_pt1 | contig 17984 bp, 16 predicted proteins | sample MAT03_FD_205741 | JGI IMG/M metagenome (GOLD analysis project Ga0335394, IMG submission 205741) | Freshwater microbial communities from Lake Fryxell liftoff mats and glacier meltwater in Antarctica - MAT-03 (spades assembly) (version 2) ... | reverse complement strand
ACTGGTCGGTGGCAGGCAAAATTAATTGAATGGTAGCCCCCGGCAACGGCGTTTCAGATTGCTGATCGAGGATGACGCCGCGGACGGTAGAGGTCTGTGCCATCAGCAGTTGCCCGGAGAGCAGGAGCAGGAGGAGGGAGAACAGGATACGTTGGACAGGTTTCATTATTTTGTTGTTTTCGATAAAAATTTTATTGACGAAACAAAGGTGCCCACTGCGTACCGGACCAAGAAGCGAAAACCCGTCAGCCGTAGATTGAGACGGCTGAACGGTATGCAGACTGGTTTGGACAGTGCCGGTCAATTTTCTATCGGCGCATCCGGTAATCAATTTTAAACATGGATCATCCCAATCTAAAAAAGACCGCCACGCTATGCAGTCGGAAATGTAAGAAATAAATATTCACGTGTTTAAAACCGAAAAAGCGCCCACGCCGTATATCCCTTTCGAGTAGCGCGCACTCCCACTTTGGTCACCTGATCCTATATACATTTTGCCTGCACCACGCCGGGCAGAACTAATGCGGCATGCCTTTTCAAATTTTTTTCCACACTATTTTTTAACAAAATAACAATCATGACCAATTCAATCACACTTGCCATGTGCCGGTATTTGAGTATACCGGTCCTGCTTTTCAGTGTTTGCTGCACGGCGTTGCTCGCCTCCAGCCACCGCGAAGCGCCGTTGATCTCCAACGATCCGTTGGCCGACAACACCGATCTCTACGCTTTCCGCAGCCCGGATGATCCGAACACCATCACGATCATCGCCAACTACATTCCGGCAGAGCTGGCCTTCGGCGGACCGAACTATTATTCGTTCGGGGAATACATCCGCTATGAGATCCACATCGACAACAATGCGGCCATCCCTGGCGACGAGATCGTGTACCGTTTCACGTTTGAACACGTAAACCAGGACCCCACCACGTTTTTCAACATCCGTCTGGGCCAGCAAAACCTGAAAACGACTTACACGCTGTCCCGCAGCATCGACGGAGGAACAACTTTTACGGACATCGTGACCGACGGCATTGTGCCGCCGCCGAACATCGGGCCGCGTTCCATCGAATCCTCCCCGGTCGGCTTGGGCGCCGCCTCGTACGACGCCCTGATCGCGGCTGCGATTGCCACCGCCACCACTGGTGAAAAAGTGTTCTGCGGCCCGGCCGACGATCCTTTCTTCGTGGACCTCGGCGGTATTTTCGACCTGGGCGACGCACCCCGTCAGAACGGCGCCCCGCGCGATGCCCTGGGCACCTTAAACGTGCATACCATCGCCATCCAGGTCCCGATTGCTACCCTGCGCAAAGCAGGCGCTCCGGCCAACCCAACCAACATCCTCGATGCGGACTACGTGATCGGCGTATGGGCTTCGGCCAGCCGCCAAACGACGCGTACCCTGCAACCGAACGGCGCAGAACCGCTGGATGCCGGCGACTGGGTACAGGTATCCCGCCTCGGTATGCCGCTGACTAATGAAGTGGTGATGCCCATCGGCCAGAAAGATTTCTGGAACCGCCTGACGCCCTACGACGAAATTACCGAAACCACCCTCGACGAGTATTTCTACAACCCGGAACTGGCGCTGTACATGGACGACGATTTTTTCGGCACGGCTGTACCGGCATTTGCCCCGCTGCGCATCCAGCGCAATTCCCTGCAGGGTTATGATTTCGGCAACGGGCAAGACGGCTTGTTCGTCCTGAAAGGCAATCCCGCCTTGGTGGGTACCGCTTTCGACCCAGGAACCTTCGGCGGCCTGTTATTGCCCGCCGCCGGCAAACCGCGCTCGGTCGACCTCTGGCCGATATTCCACACCGGCGTACCCAACCTGCGGCCTTACCAATTAGCCACCGGCAAAAACGGCAACCCGCTCGCCGATGGCAAACCGTTTATCAACAACTTCTTGCCGAACGGCGGCGACATGCTGCGCCTCAACATGGCGGTGCCGGCAACCAGCCGTACGGACCCGAATTTCAGCTCGCTCGGTCTTGTCCAGGCCGCAGTGTTAGGCCTGACCATCCCCACCTACAACAATACCAACATCCAGGCCATCCCAAATATGGACGGATTCCCCAACGGCAGAAGGCTGGAAGACGACGTAACGGTTATCGAACTGCAAGCGGTTTCCGGCGTCGTATTGGCCGCTATCGGCCTTTGGTACGATGATTATACCGTCGGCGGCGCCAACCCGGTTACCGACGATCTGGTAGGCGTTTTGAGCTACCGCACCGGTGTGAACAACAACGACAAGCATTTCAAAACCTCGTTCCCCTACGTAGCCACTCCCTGGAGAGGCACCGAAGTCGGACAGCAGTAATGGGCGTCTTGTTCTAACATAAGCCAATGAAAACCAGTTATTTAAAATAATACGGATGCCAATTTAAGCCGTATTAAAAAATTTTCACGATAAAAAATTACAACAATGAGTCATACTAAAACGAAATTCATGTTGGCTTGTGCCGTCTGGGTGTGTGCCATTACGGCCGGCCTGGCTTCCAGCCACCGCGAAGCGCCGTTGATTTCCAACGATCCGCTGGCAGACAATGTGGATGTATACGCGTTCCGTAGCCCGGACGCCGTCAATACCATCACCCTGATCGCCACCTTCATTCCGTTCCAATTCCCGGCAGGCGGCCCGAACTATTATACTTTCGGGGAAAATATCCGCTACGAGATCCACGTCGACAACGATGCTACGATACCGGGCGACGAGGTGACCTATCGCTTCACGTTTACGAAAGTAAACGAAGATCCGACCACCTTCTTCAACATCCGCTTGGGCCAGCAAAACCAGAAAGCGACCTATAAACTCGAGCGCAGCATCGACGGCGGTCAATCTTTTCAGACCATTGTTGCCGCCGGCAAAGTGCCGCCGAACAACATAGGCGCGCGCTCCATCGAATCGCAGGTGGGCCTCAACACGACCTATTCGGCGTTGATGACCCAAGCCATCGAGACGGCAACCAGTGGCGAGAAGGTTTTCTGCGGCCCGTCCGACGATCCTTTCTTCGTTGATTTGGGCGGTATTTTCGACCTCGGAGACGCCCCGCGCCAGAACGGTACTCCGACCGACGGACTTGCCTGCATGAACGTCAGCACCATCGCCATTCAAGTACCCATTTCGACCTTGTTGAAAGCTGGCGTACCGATCGCTCCGACGAATATTCTGGACGGCAATTTCGCCATCGGCGTATGGGCTTCTACCAGCCGCCAGCAGATTCGCACCTTGTCGGCCACCAGCGATCCGACCTATTCGGGCCCCTGGACGCAGGTATCGCGCCTGGGTATGCCGCTGACCAACGAAGCAGTTATCCCGATCGGCAAAAAAGATTTCTGGAATTCGCTGACGCCATACCAGGAGCTGACCGAAGGCACACTGGATGAATATTTTTACAATCCGGAACTGGCGCTGTACATGGACGACGATCTTTTCGGCGCGGCCGTACCGGCATTCTCCGCGCTGCGCATTCAACGCAATTCTTTGCAGAATTTCGATTTCGGCAACGGCCAGGACGGCTTGTTTGTGCTGGTAGGAGGCACTGATTTCACCGGCACGGCGTTCGAATCGTTCGGATCGCTCCTGCTGCCCGGTCCCGGCAAGCCGCGTTCGGTGGATCTTTGGCCGATCTTTCACACGGGCGTTCCCAACCTGCCGCCGTACCAGTTGGCTACCGGCAAAATGGGCAATCCTTTGGCCCCCGGCAAACCCTTCATCAACAACTTCATGCCAAACGGGGGCGATATGCTGCGCCTCAACATGGCGGTTCCGGTTACCCCGCGCAATGACGCGCAGTTCAGTTCGCTCGGCCTTATTCAGGCCGCCGTGCTGGGCCTGACGAATGCAGCTTACAACACCACGACCACCCTTCAACCCATCCCGAATATGGACGGCTTCCCCAACGGCAGAAGGCTCGAAGACGACGTAACGCGGATTGAATTGCAAGCGGTGGGCGGGGCCGTACTGGCTGCGGTCGGTTTGTGGTACGACGATTATATCAATCTCGATCCCAACCCCGTAACGCCGGATTTGGTGAGCGTGTTGGGCTATACGACCGGGGTAGAAAGCAACGACGTAGCCTTCCAAACTACGTTCCCCTACGTGGCCGAACCCCACCGCGGGACGGGCGAATGCGGCGGTATTGTCTTCACCGGAACCAACGATCCGTTCGACGGCGGCGTAGGCCTGAGCCAAAAACCGGTTCTGATGAAAACGTTCCCGAACCCGTTCGGCGCGGAGACGAATTTCCAGTTCCAGGTCAACCGGAGCATGGAGTTGTCGATTCGCGTGTACGACATCCAGGGTAAATTGGTTGCAACGCCGTATAGCGGCTTCCGGCCCGAGGGCGAATTCAAATTCACCTGGAACACGGCGAGCCTGCGTCCGGGCGTTTACATCGCCAATTTATACGATGGAGCGGGCAACCTGCTCCAGACAGGTAAATTGATCCGGGGAGAATAATTTTTAGGGTTTAGGGAGTTTAAAATGGTACATGGGCCCACTGAAACGCGCAGCGTTTTGGCGGGCCCATGCACCATTTTAAACTCCTTAAACCATAAAAATTTTCAAAACCAAATCCTTGCTTTACGGCGAAGTAAGTGCATCTAAACCCTCTAAACCTCTTCTAAACCTCTTCCAAACCTCTATTTCAAAATCACCTCCATCGCTTTTTCCAATGCTTCGTCCTTCCCCGCGCGGACACTGGCAATGGTCGGATTAACCGTTATATCCGGCACAATACCAACACGTTGCGTCGGTTTTCCATCGGGGTAAAAGACGCCGATTCCGCTGATCATCGTTGTGAGCCCGCCGGGTAGGGCGAACTGCGATACGTTTCCATCTGCCCCGGCCGTGGTGCTGCCGATCACGGTTGCGCCTGGCGCTGCCCGAAAAGCCATCATAGTATATTCGGCCTGGCTTTGGGACATTTCATTGACCAGAATGGTTACTTTCCCTTTGTAAGATGCCGGATTCTCTTCCCCTACTTCCAAAGTCGGCCCCATCTCGAACAAGCCGGGGAATTTTGTGGAACCACTGGTAAAACGCGCGAATTCATGGGGCTCCGGCATCAGGTATTTCTCCATGCTGAACACAACAAATTCGGAAGGATAATTGCGGATATCGATGACGATCCCATTGGTATCTTTGAATTTTTCAAAAATAAGCGGCAGCTTGTCCGCCTTGATGTTTCCGAGATAGATGTACCCGATGTCGGGCGTAAGCAGTCGATAGCAACTGTCTGGTTTGTTATAGGCCCAATCCATCCCCAGATCAAATTCCCGCGCCTTGGCGTCATAACGCTCTACCTTTATATCTGTAGACTCGTTGGCCCGCAACACCGTCAAAGTGAGTGCCGTTTCGTTGCCCCGAAGGATATCTTTGGCGATATCGCGCAATTTAGTAGGGTAGTTGGAAGCAGGGTAGAGCGGCAGGAGTTTTATTAACCGTGCTGCTACCGGCACTCCGTCGATAGCCGTGATAACATCTCCGGGAGCGAGACCGGTCATTTTACCAAGTTCAGAATGATAATAGCCAGATACAACTGCTTGATTTTCAACAAATTTAATTTGAACAGCCGGGCGGAGCCGGCCAAAATACCCTTTTAATTCCTCATCCTGTATCCACAGGTTGGCATGGGTATCATGCACCCGGCCGATCATTTCACGCGCGGCAAGTTTATAGGATAAGGCGTCTTTAGCCTCCAATATGCTCGGAATAAACGCAGCCATGACGCCGTGCCAATCTTCTCCGATCACATCGCGGTAAGGGAAATAATACTCGATTGCGTTCCAATACCGATACACTGCCAATAAACGAAAACCATCATCTGGATACGTAAACTGTTTGTACGGATTTTCATTTTTAAAATTAGGGTTGCCGATATTGTCGACTAAGGATACGTAATAATGCTTCTGTTGGTTCCGGCGCTCCAGTACGTAGTGCAATTTTTTGCGGAGCTTACCGTCCATGTGTTCGTCATCGATCCAGGCTAAGTCGGGAGCCAGGTAGTGACTGCCGGCGGGTTTTTCCGGGCAGGTGCTGCATTCTGACATTTTACCCAGCGATTCGATCCAATCGGCCAGCAAGGCATCCCGTTGTTTAGGGTTTTTCGCGTTTAAATACCCGGGCAAAAAGCGGAATAGTTCATAGTCCCAGTTCAGATCGCCGGAGGCGATTTTGGGATGGTAATATTTTAAAAAACCCTAAACCTTCCCGAGCAGGCCCAGATCGGCCTTCCGGGCGGGTGTAAGCGGTCCGATAGTGATTCCGCTACCTTTGTCGAATGCCGAATGTTAACTCCATTAAATTTCCTTCCGCATGCCGATGCCTTCCGCACTCAATCCTTGCCGTATTGCAAAGCGCAAATCGCTTCGCACACGATCCACCTCAAATTTCCGGTGCGTCCAGAAAATAAGTTCGAACAGCATTCGATCGTCGGTAAAATCAACTAAAAGGACGCCGGGTGATTGCTCCGGATGGTTTTGGATTACGTCCGGATGAGCGCTTACACAGTCCATCATGATCGCGCGAACGCGGGTCTCATCCGCCACATAATTTGTGCCCACGATGACGGAAAAACGGGACGGCTCCTGGTCGCGGTGCGTCCAGTTGACCACTTTTTCCGTAATAAATTTATGGTTGGGCACGATCAGCGTTTGCCCGTCTCGGGTGATGACTTTCGAGGTGCGCAGGTTGATTTCGGTCACTTTACCAACCTGATTGTCAATCTGTAGTACATCGCCCACCTCGATGGCGCCTTCGAACAAGAGGAAAACGCCCGATACGGTATCGCGGAAAATTTCCTGCAAACCTAAGCCCAGGCCCACCAGCAAAGCAGCGGAACCAGCCAGCAGTACCGATACATGTACGCCGGCCACTTCCAGCATAACAACAATCGTGAGGGTCCAAACCACGTATTGCAAGATCAGGTACACAGAATGACGCCGACCCGAATCGGACGCATTCAATAAACGGCCGCGGTTGATGAGCCTGCGAAACACACGCAGGATGAACCAGGAAAAGGCCCACACGACAAAGAGGCCAAGCAGGGTGGCTACGGTGAGCGTGTAGTCGCCCATGGCGAGCAACTGGTATTCGAGCAAAGATTTCATGGATGTGGTAAAACAGACAACAAAAGCCCGGCCTGGCGTCAACCAAACCGGGCTTTCCCATTAAAAAAAGTAATTTCTATTTCTCCAAAGGTTTCTTCTCCGCATCGCGCATGCCCTGGCGGATTTCGTCTTCCACCGAGTTTTTGGCGCTGTTGAATTCGCGAATTCCTTTGCCGAGGCCGCGCATCAGTTCAGGTATTTTATTACCGCCGAACATCAGGAGAACTACCAGAAAGATCAGCGTAAGTTCCGTTGCACCGATATTACCGAGGAACAAAAGAGTCGATGTCATAATCGTTAAATTTAGATATGTGGAAAAAATACGGCCATCTGCGCCGTTTTCATATTGTTTTCGCTTCGACCGGAAAAGTAGCGCAAAGTTACATCAACTGTAGGTAAAAATGATAGTGCAAGCAGTGAATTTAACCTAAAACGGGCAATTAAGCCGGTAAAAAAATGCGCTACTGAAAACCCTCCCGCCTTTTTTTGTGTTTCAGGAACCTGAATTACCACACTTGAAGGGCTTTTTCAAAACATGGTATGGCGCTCCGAGCGCCGAATCGGGATAACGATATGAAAATAAAAGACATCCTCGACGTACTCGAAGCCGTCGCGCCTCCTCATTTACAGGAATCCTATGACAACGCCGGGCTCATCGTAGGCGACCCGCAAGCGCCTGTCACAGGCGTGCTGTTTTGCCTGGACTCTACCGAAGCAGTCGTGCAGGAAGCGCTGGATAAAGGCTGCAACTTAGTAGTGGCCCATCATCCGATCGTGTTCAAAGGACTGAAACGTTTTAACGGCGCGAACTACGTGGAACGCACGGTCATGCAGGCCATCCGGCACGGCGTCGCGTTGTATGCCATCCATACCAACCTCGACAATGTGTATCACCAGGGTGTAAACGCCCGAATTGCCCAAAAACTCGGTCTTCGAAGTACCCGCATCCTCGCGCCCAAACCCGGTCTGGAAGATATCGGCGCCGGGCTGCTTGGTGAACTGCCCCAAGCCATGGACGAAACCGCCTTCCTGCAAATGCTCCGGCAAGAGCTCCGCGCAACTTGTGTACGCCACACTATCCTGCGCGGCCGGCCCGTGCGCCGAGTGGCCGTTTGCGGAGGCGCCGGCAGCTTCCTGCTGCCCGACGCCCTGCGCGCCGAAGCGGACGCTTTCGTTACGGCCGACTTCAAATACCACGAATTTTTCGACGCTGAAGGACGCCTCGTCATCGCCGATATTGGCCATTTTGAAAGCGAACAGTTTACAATCGAGCTTTTATTCGATATTGTTCGCGAAAAATTCCCTACTTTTGCGCTCCATTGTACGGATGTGAATACCAATCCTGTTCACTATTTGCTGTAAATCAAGCGTTTGCGTCAATTTATCCGTCCAACTAATTACACATTCACTCCTTCACTCATTTACTTATATAGAATGGCCGTAGAATCATCCATTGCCGAAAAACTGAAAATGATGTGGTCTTTGCAGCAAATCGACTCTCAATTAGACGAGATTCAGATTCTCAAAGGCGAACTACCGATGGAGGTATCCGATCTGGAAGACGAAGTCGCCGGTTTGGAAACCCGCATCAAAAAATTAAAAACCAACCTCAAGGAAAGCGAGCAGGAAGTCGCCAAGATGCAAACCACGGCGAAAGAGGCCGAGGCCAACATTAAGCGCTACCAAAAGCAGCTGGAAGAGGTAAAGAACAACCGCGAATACGAAGCGCTTCAGAAGGAAATCGAGCTGGCGAAATTAGACATTCAATTGTCTGAAAAAAAGACCCGCGAAGCCAAGGTCCTGCTCGATACCAAAAAAGACAACCTGACGGTCGCTGAAGCGCGCATGGAGGTAAAACAGAAAGAGCTGGATGCAAAAAAAGTGGAGCTGCAAGGCATTATCGAAAAAACGGAGCAGGAGGAAACCCGCCTGCGTGCCCTCAGCGAAAAAGCGCGCCATGGAATTGAGGAGCGCCTGTTGAATGCGTACGACAAAACCCGCCGGACTTACCGCAACGGTTTGGCCGTGGTAACTGTTGAGCGCAACTCCTGCGGCGGTTGTTTCAACAACGTTCCGCCTCAGATACAACTGGAAATCGGGGTGCATAAAAAGATCATCGCCTGCGAACACTGCGGTCGTATCCTGGTAGACCACTCCATCGCTTATCCCGGCGTGGAAGTTGAGGCATAATGGCCCCGGCCCACCCGTTAAAAAGTTAAAGTTTTAAAAATCTCTTCAGACAAACGCGCTCTGAAGGGATTTTTTCTTGCCAAAACACACATATTCAATTTTTTTATCGGAAAAAGTGTTAACGCAGCTTGCTGTTATCATACTTCTTTGTTTCTTGCATTGTTTTTTTTAATATACTGTTTCATGAAGCCTTTTTTCCCGTATCGGTTACGACTACTGTTAGTCCCGTTGGCCTGCTTTTTTGCTTCGGTTGGAGCTTCGGCCCAAGCATTCACGGTATACGACAGCCTTCCACAATTAGAAGCGCGCATCCGCCGGGCAGGCGATGCTACACTGGTCATTAATTTCTGGGCAACCTGGTGCAAACCATGTGTCGAGGAACTTCCCTGTTTCGAAGAACTCAATGCGCGTTATGCAGGTGAGAATGTTCAGGTCGTCCTCGTAAGTCTCGATTTTAGAAGCCTTATCGATAAAAAGCTGCTTCCTTTCCTGCGAACACAAAACCTGCAGTCCGAAGTAGTGCTTTTTGCTGATCAGGATGCCAATTCCTGGATTCCCCGTATTTACGCAGGTTGGGACGGAGCCATTCCGGCAACAGTTGTCTTGCGGGGCAATAAGCGCAGCTTTAACCTGGGCCAGTTTCAGGAATATGCTGATCTGGAGGCATTTGTACGTCCTTATCTGGTCGATTCTTCTGCTATTCTCAAGACGCAGAACCTCGCCAATACCAGCGGCAAATAGGGAACTTTCCCTGTTCTTTCCTTTTAATCAGGAATGCGCCCTCTGCATTCCGAAACTCCCATTCATCGTTCATTTTTTTTATTCCGTTTTGTCATGAAGACGCTCGCTTTTTCGGTTGCGCTCTTATGGAGCGTGGCGCTGTTTTTCAGCGCAACAACACCCAATGGTTATGGGGTCGGTGATGCCGCCGACGATTTTTCCCTAAAAAATGTAGACGGCAGCATGGTTTCATTGGCCGATTACAAGGATGTAAAGGGCTTTATCATCGTATTTACCTGCAACCATTGTCCGTACGCACAGCTGTACGAACAACGTATCATCGACTTGCATAAGAAATACAAGCCTAAAGGTTTTCCCGTTATCGCCATCAATCCCAACAGCCCCCTGATCGTCGAAGAAGACTCCTTTGAGGAGATGGTTAAACGCGCTAAAGCGAAGCGCTACCCCTTCAATTACTTGTTTGATGAGGAGCAGACGGTGTATACCCGCTTCGGCGCCACCCGAACGCCCCACGTATTTGTATTAGACATCAATCACGTGGTGCGCTATATCGGCTCCATCGACGATTACCCGGAATCGCACTACGCAGTGAAAAACCGCTACGTAGAAAACGCCGTAGACGCACTCCTGCGCGGCGAAAACCCGGAACCCGATTTTACGCGGGCTATCGGCTGCACGATCAAGAAAAAGCCTTAAGGCTCAATCTTTTATCAGCCAACGTACCAACACGGGGACCAGCAACAAATCACAAAACAGAGCGCCTGCCAAGGTGATGCTGACCAGTAACCCAACCGTAACCGATGCGGGGTGGATAGAAAAAAGCATGACCAAAAAACTAAAAAATAATATGATGCTGCTCAGGCACATCGCTTTCCCTGTTTCCTTCAAAGTTGTCTGTAGTGATTCCTCGACCGACAATCCCCGGCCCCGACATAGCTTAAATGTGCTTAGGAAATGGATGGTATCATCGGTTGCAATCCCAAAAACAATACTGAACACGGTAGCGATTCCTGCCTCTAAAGGGATGCCCAGATAGCCGATGAGCGCACCGGCAAAAAACAGGGGCAGTACATTTGGTACGGCAAACACCAACACCATACGCCAATCCCGGAACAGAAAGGCCATAATCAATGCGACCACCAGCACCGAGGGAATGAGCCCTTGCAACATATTGTCCCGGATATACACCGAGTTTTTATCTAAGATGAGCCCAGTACCGGTGAGTTTGAACTGCGCCACCGACGAGTCGGTATGCACCTGCCACCAACGTTCAATACCGGCCTGCATCATGGCCACCGAGTCCCGCCCCACATCCTGCATCCGGGCTGCAATGCGGGTTTTATCGCGGTTTCGGCTGATCAGAACATCCGTGGCCGAACCAGGTACTTTTGCAGCAAGTCGTTGATATTGTTCAAATTCTGCCAGACTATCCGGCATTCGGTACGCATCGGGCCTGTTTCCGTGCTGCATGGCATGGAGGCTGCGGTACAGGTCGTTGACCGACGCAACCGTTTTAACAGGTGCATAGGTGCGCAGGTGCTGTTCTAGTTTATCTACCTGAAGTAACACTTCGAAGTCGTCGGCGAGGCGTCCGTTTTGTGGAAAAACAGCGATTTCAAGGGGGCGGAATCCCGCGAATTTGCGTTCGAAATATAGGAAGTCTTCTGTGATTCTTTGGCCGTTCGGGAGGTTGTTTTTAATGCGATAATTGGTGTTAATACGGGCTATTCCAGCCAGACACAGGGCCAGCAAGGCCACCGTAACCCAGGCGATGCCCCGCTTCCGGCGGCCTGTAAAGCGGTAAGCCCAGTTCATAAAACGGTCCCAAAACGCATATTCCGGTGTCCATTTGATCAATTGACCGGCTTCGAAACGCGGCAAAACAGCCCATAACCAGCCGTATATTGTAAAAAAAGCCAACACAACCCCAAGCGCGGCATTGATCCCGAAATCCTGAATAGGCGCAGTGCGGTTGGTCACCAGAGACGCAAAGCCGATGGCTGTCGTGATGCATGTAATAAAGGTGGCCAGCCCGATTTCCCGCAAGGTGGTTTTAATCGCAAGGGCACGACTGTGGCCTTTTTCCAATTCGTCCAGGTATTTCGTGCTGATGTGGATCGTATCGGCAACGCCCACGATGCACATCAGGATGGGATAGAGGGCAGACAGGGCGTTCAGTTCGCGGCCGAGGGCGCTCAGCGCAGCCATAAAAAACAAGAGGGCCAGGCCGATGCCGGCCAAGGAGATAAACACCGTTTTCCAGCGGCGAAAAATAAAAAACAGGATGGCCATTACCAACAGTGCTGCAATGCAGGTAGAGACGATCACTTCCCTTTTTTCCATCCACACCAAATCTCGTTGAAAACAAGCCCGTCCCATGATATGTACTTCCGGAAAGGCGTATTTAGCACAAATTCCATCTAATTCAGCCATCAGCGCTTCGGCCTGGTCGAGCGAATTTTGATTGGTTGTTTTGAGCACAATGCAAAGGGATGTACCGTCTTCCGAGATCAAATTGTGCACGAAGCGTTTGTCCTGTAATATTTTTGCCTTGTCGTTGGCATAAAATGCAGTGTCTTCCAGGTGGATCACAGGCACCGTGGTAATTCCGAAGGGCGTTTTTAGGGGATACTGCATTTTGGTGAGCGACATGGCCGAGGTAACGTGGGGCATCCGACCGGCCTCCAGGGTAAATGCGTGAAATTTTTCCAGAAAATCCCGGTCAAACACACCCTCCGGCCGCTCAATGGCGATCAGCAGGAAATTATCGTCACTTTCGAAATCCTTTATGTAATTCTTGTAGAATGCCCAATCGGGATCGTCTTTCGGAAAAAACTGTTCAAAATCAAAGGTGAACTTCAAACGGGTTAACAAAAACAGGCTGACCAGTGTTAACAAGGCGTACAAGCCAAGCAGATAATTTCGGTTACGATGCTCCATACATTACCCGGGTGCGGAAATTTTTTATTCCCGACGTGGAGGGTGAGCCCAAAACGATTCGGCACAAAAAACGTTGAAGATAACCGTAGAAAAATCAGCGATTTGGAATCATTCTGAATAAGTTGAAAATACTTCATGCTTGCGCAACGCTCCGGTTCTATAACCTTTGTATTTTTGCCCGTTCACCTATTCACCTTTTGCCTTTTGAAAATTGCCGGTTTCACATTTATTCGGAATGCAGTACTCTACGACTACCCGGTCGCGGAGGCCGTCAAATCTATTTTACCCTTGTGCGACTATTTCGTTGTCGCTGTAGGCCGCTCAGACGACGCGACGCTGGAGATGGTACGCAACATCGGCGACCCTAAAATACATATCGTGGAAACGAACTGGGATGACAGCCTGCGCGAAGGGGGGCGGGTATTGGCGGTGGAAACGGACAAGGCATTTCAGGCAATCCCCGCAGAATACGACTGGTGTTTTTACATCCAGGCCGACGAATGTGTACACGAGCTGGATCTTCCGGTCATTCGTTCGGGCATGGAGCGCTGGCAAAATGATCCAACCACGGAAGGATTGTTGTTCAATTACCGCCACTTTTACGGATCCTACGATTTTATCGGGGCCTCCCGGCGCTGGTATCGCCGCGAGGTGCGCATCATCCGGAACGACAAACGGATCCGCTCTTACCGCGACGCGCAGGGCTTTCGCTGGGCAGATGGCCGCAAATTGCGGGTTCGCCTGCTTGATGCCTTTATTCACCACTACGGATGGGTAAAACACCCGGCAGCACAACAACGTAAATTATTGAATTTTAATAAATTATGGCACTCCGATGATTGGGTGGAAGAAAAAGCGCCGCAATTCAACGGCTATGATTACGATGGCGCCGAACCCCTCGAACGTTTTCCGGGTACACATCCGGCCGTCATGCAGCCCCGCGTCCAGGCGATAAACTGGCAATACAACGGCGATCCCACCTTAGCCCGCTGGTCCAGGAAGGACCGTTTTTCGCGTTGGATGGAGCACAATACCGGTTGGAGACCCTGGGAATACCGGAATTACGTGCTGCTGAAGCGCTCGTAATTTGCGTCGATTGGGTTTTACCGGGCATAATTCGTCGATAAGGAACGGTGTCAAAAAGCCTGGCCCGAATTCAGCAATCTTGTTCAATTTCCTGAAAACCATACCCGCGCCGGGCGTATCTTTTCCACCATTAGCAAATACATTTTATGCACATACGCCTTGGTTTTTTTTCGCTGCTCCTGCTCGTATTGGCTCTTTTTGCCTGCCAAAACAACGATTCTTCCACGTCGGCCACCGCGCCGAAAACCGCTATGCCACCGATCGATTCCCTGTTCAGCCGGTACCAGGAAGAACGCCTGCCCCTCTATCCCATCGAAGCGACCATTGCCGGCGACCCGCGCTACAACGACTTGTTGCCATCCCTTTCACAGGCCTATCGTACTGCTTTGAATGATTTTTACCTCAAATACCATAACCTTACCCAACAATACGACCGGGATAAATTGTCGGACAACGACCGGATAGGCTATGATATCCTGATATGGGAATGCGACATCAACCTCGAAGACCTGCAATATCCCAAACACCTGATGCCCATCAATCAGTTTGATTGTTTGCCTTTGTAGATTGGCCAATACGCCGGCGGCACAGGCGCACAGCCCTTCAAAACACCAGCAGATTACGACAACTGGCTGCGGCGTCTGGACGCTTTTGCGGTGTGGTGCGATACGGCTATCGTAAATATGCGCCAAGGCATGGCAACCGGGTATGTTTTGCCCAAAGTACTGGCAGAAAAAGTAGTGCCGCAAATGGCCGAATTCGACCACGGCCCAGTGGATAAACACCTGTTTTACAGCCCCGTACACCAATTCCCCAAGGATTTTTCCAACGAAGACCGCAGCCGCCTCACCCGGGCCTACGCGCATGCGGTGCGCGACCAGATTATTCCACTTTACAAAAGATTGCACGACTTCTTTAAAAACGAATACGTACCGGCCTGCCGGGCGAGCGCCGGCATCTCCGCCGTGCCCAATGGAAACGCTTTTTACGCCCATCAGATCAAAACCTACGAGGGTATTCATTTCGGGTGTATCGATCCGAAGCAAGTCCGACACTGCCAGGTCTTCGACGCTGGCAGGTCTTGCATCACGCGAGCGCTTGACCTGCCGGCGTCGAAGACCTGCCAGAGTCAAATGGGTACCGAAATCTCTATCGTCTGCGCCTATATTTACCTGGTTGACAAGGGCTTACTTGTCCTTACCCGTCGGACGGGGCGCCCTGCGCTAATTGTCCAACAGATGGCAAAACAACCACACAGGAGATGAGACGCACTTGTGTACAAACCGTAGAGCGAAAAAGCCGTCGGACGGAGGCTTCCAGATTCTATCTTTGCAGCATGATGTCTGAAGAAAACACTCGTCGTTTTTTGCTGGATGCGGCCGTATTGCGTTACAATACCCCGGATTTTATTGCGAACGACCCCATTTCAATCCCGCACCGCTTCACCCGCTTGCAGGACCGCGAGATCATGGGCTTCTGGGCCGCAATGCTGGCCTGGGGGCAGCGCAGAACCATCATTCAAAACGCAAACCGCCTGGCCGAATTGATGGATGGCGCGCCGTATGATTTTATCCTCCACCATGCCGAAAGCGACCGAAAACGTTTCCTGGAATTCAAACACCGCACTTTTCAGGCTACTGACACACTGTATTTTCTGGAATTTCTACAGGGATTTTACCGGCAACACAATTCGCTGGAGCATGCGTTTGCCCGCCATCTAAACCCCGCCGACGCCACGGTGGAACCCGCCCTGATCGGTTTTCACCACGATTTTTTCGACCATCCCTACGCGCCCGAACGCACCCGCAAACACGTGGCCACACCCGAACGCGGGTCTACCTGCAAACGTTTGAATATGTTTCTGCGCTGGATGGTTCGCCGCGACGATGCCGGGGTCGATTTTGGCCACTGGCAGCGGATCCGGCCGGCGCAGCTGCTTATTCCGCTGGACGTACACGTGGAGCGTGTGGCCCGCCGGATGGGTTTGCTCCAACGCCCGCAAACCGATTGGAAAGCGGTGCTGGAACTCACCGAAAACCTGCGCGCTTTTGATGCGGAGGATCCGGTGAAGTACGATTTTGCCTTGTTCGGAATGGGGGTATTGGAGCGTTTTCATGACCTCGAAGCACCCATGTCGCTTAAAATTTTAGGTGATTTCGAGGTAAACGCCTAAAATTTTAAACGAAATAAATGCGCCGAGGTCAAGTTCACAAATCCCCCAGCTGTGGCCGCAAAATCAATTCCTCCACCACCGCTGCCGGCGACATATTATAAGCGCCCCACACCGCCTGGGCCACATCGGAAGCCTGCATCAGGCGGTGTTCAGGAAAATCGGCGCCGCGCCAGGAGTCCGACCAGGCTGCACCGGGCATAATGGCGGTCACTTTAATACCCTCGGTTTTCATTTCTTCGCGCAGGCACCTGGAAAAACCGAGCAGGGCGAATTTGGAAATACTGTAAGCCCCGCCGTTCGGGTAAGCCATAAAACTGGCGATGCTGCACATATTAAAAATATGACCGCTTCGCTGCGGCAGCATAGCCGGCAGCAAGGCGCGGGTGAGGTAATAAGCGCTTAATAAGTTGGTCTCCAACATGGTTTCCAGCGTACCTTCGCGTTCGTCAGATATCTGTCCGGGTATAAAGATGCCCGCATTGTTCACCAGCACGTCGATTTTGGACCATTGCTGCCCAATAAAGCGGGCGAATTCGCCGACCTCCGATTTTTTACTCATATCTGCCGGAAAAGCATGCAATCGGGCATTGGGAAAACGGGTTTGCCAATCGGCCTGCATGGCCTCCAGATCGGCTTCGGTGCGTGCACAAACGCAGATATCGAAGTTATTTTCGGCAAAAACTTCGGCGATAGCGCGGCCCAAACCCTTTGTAGCGCCTGTGATTACGGCAGTTTTATTCATCGTTTCGTTGTCTGATTTAAAATACCCACAAAGATGCAACGCAATGAACACAACCCCAACGAATGCACAAGAATGAAAAAAAACGCAGCCCGGTCCTGTGTTTTGTAAAAAAACGCTAACCTTTGACGCCAAATATTTTACCCGAAACGAGATGAATAGTACCCTTACTAAATTCAATTATCTCAGTCATTTTGGTCGCTATCTGATCATGATGAAGCATTCGTTTGCGCGGCCCGAGAAGTTTTCGATGTACTGGAAAGAGACCATGCGCCAGATGAACGACATCGGTGTCGGCTCACTGATCATTGTGTGCCTGATCTCCGTGTTCATCGGTGCGGTGGCGGCCGTTCAATTTGCTTACCAGTTGGACGGGCAGTTGGTGCCGCGCTATTACATCGGCTACATCGTGCGCGACCTGGCGCTGATTGAATTATCGCCCACCATCACCTGCCTGGTGCTTGCCGGCAAAGTAGGCTCCAACATGGCGGCCGAAATCGGCGGTATGCGTCAGAAAGAACACATCGATGCGATGGAAGTAATGGGCGTCAATACGGCCTCCTACCTGATTATGCCGAAGGTCATCGCCGCCCTGTTCGTGATTCCCCTGCTGGTCACTTTTTCCGCTTTGGTGGCCGTTGCCGGCGGCTATATGTCCAGCGTCCCGACCGGACTCATCACCGACGACGAATACATCCAGGGCGTACGTTCGTTTTTTCAGCCGTACAACGTGTTTATGATGTACGTAAAATCAACCGTGTTCGCTTATCTACTGACCACCATTTCCTGTTACCAAGGGTATTACGTAACCGGCGGCAGCATCGAACTCGGCAAAGCCAGCACCCGCGCCGTAGTCTTCAGCGATATCTTTATTTTGCTGGCGGATTATTTGATCGCGGTGTTATTGACGGGGTAATGATGAATGATGAATGATGAATGATGAATGATGAATGAGGAATGAGGAATGATGAATGATGAATGATGAATGATGAATGAGGA
>Ga0335394_10003429_pt1 | contig 17985 bp, 15 predicted proteins | sample MAT03_FD_205741 | JGI IMG/M metagenome (GOLD analysis project Ga0335394, IMG submission 205741) | Freshwater microbial communities from Lake Fryxell liftoff mats and glacier meltwater in Antarctica - MAT-03 (spades assembly) (version 2) ... | reverse complement strand
TACGCCGAACGTTTTCGTTCGCAGGGGCGTTACATCAAGGTGACCGAGGCCAGCGTGACTTATGTGGCCATTGATGATGCGGGCCAGCCACGGCCGGTGCCGGCCTCGTCGCTGCCGCGTCCCCAGTAAGCTTGCTACTATTTTGATAGCTGTCTGCACCCGGCCCATAAGGGCTTAAGGCCTCTTTGGCTCTTGTCCGGCTTTGCATTCAATCATTTATATGCGTGGCACTTTGTGGGCGGGAGCTGGCCGACGGGCACTCAGCTATGCGAATGTCCCCCGGCCTGCGGCCTCCTCCTTGATTTCGCTACGCTAAGTGCCCCGTCGGCCTGATACTGCCGCGTGGCGGGTAGCTGCTTCCCTGACAAAGACGCCAGCAGCCAAAAAGCCTGGGTGAGCGGCGCAGCGAAGTCAAGGAGGAGGGACAGGCGCAGCCTGTTCCGGGGGACATGAGCGCAGTCGCTCACCCAAGCTCTTTGGCTTGGCACTGCAGCAACCCGATTTCTTGTCTTTCAAAGGCTAGTACTGCGCCCCGGAAGTAGCGGAACAAGATGAAAGTGATGGCTTCGTGCCCAAGGCAAGGCGCAAGCCGCAGCGAAGGCTGGGCGCCTTCGCAAGGTTTGCAACGCCGCCATGGGCGCGAAGACGCGCTTTCATGTTTCGATACTTTTGGGGCGCAGTACTAGCATTAAAACTTGCCGTGACGGCCCTGACCGCCTGCAAAACGTGCCGCGCCTTGCAGGCCTTCGCCGATGCACTCCCTGCCGCGGTCCCACTCCTGCTTGAGTGCTTGCGGCAGGGGCAGGTCCCATTGGGTATAGGCACTTTGCCGGTCGGCCAGCATGGTTTTCTGCGGAAAGGCCGCGAGCTGGCGCGCCAGCAGCAACGCGGCTTCGCACGCCGTGCCGGCGGGCACCACCCGGTTGCACAAGCCCATCTGCAGGGCCTCGGCGGCTTCGACCTTGCGCCCGGTCAGGATCAAATCCATCGCGTGCCCCATGCCGACCAGGCGCGGCAGGCGCACCGTGCCGCCGTCAATCAGCGGCACGCCAAAGCGCCGGCAATAAACGCCGAAATAGGCGTCGTCGTCCATCACGCGCATGTCGCACCACAGCGCCAGCTCCATGCCGCCGGCCACGGCCGCGCCGCTGATGGCGGCAATCACGGGTTTGGACAGCAGCAGGCGCGACGGCCCCATCGGGCCAAGCGGTATGGGGTCTGTCGCCTCAAAATCCAGACCGGCAAACACGCCGGCGTCCGCGCCGTTTTCGCCCGCCTCGCGCAGCAGCTTCGCGCCGGACTGCAGGTCCCAGCCCGCGCAAAAATGCCCGTGCGCGCCGTGGAACACCGCGACTTTCGCGCTGTCGTCGGCATCAAAGGCAAGAAAAGCCTCGTACAGTGCCAACGCATGGTCGCTGTCCACCGCGTTGCGCACATCCGGTCGGTCCAGCGTCACCACGGTCACGTCGCCGTCTTTTTCCACATGCACTGTCATGTTTTTTCTCCCCACCATCCGACACGTGGCGCCGCCAGACAGGCAGCCAGCTCGTCGGCGTTGACATTGATTTCCATACGCAGCAAAGCCGCCGCCATCGACTTGCCCAGGTTGTCCAGCCGCAGGTTGCGCGCGCCGCCGCCCTGCAGAGCGTCGTGCAGCACCAGCTTGATGGCCAGAATATTCGGCAAGGTCCAGCACTCCACCTGGCCCGGCAGCCACGGCGCAAAGTGCGCCTGAACGCGCTCAGCCGTCACCTCGCGTGCCAGCACAGCGTAACCCGCCGCGTTCCAGGCGAACAGGCCAAAGTCCACCCAGTCGGCCTTGTCGCCGCTCCGCGCATGGGCCAATTTGGCGAGCTGTATTTTCTGAGTCAGCAGGTTCATGTCTGCACCATCTCTATCCGCGTGTTCGGCTCGACCAGGCTGCGGTCTATCAAAGCCGGCCAGATGCCCAGCAACTCGCTGGTGTTGTGCAGGCCGTGAAAGCCGCAGGTGTAGGCCGGCCCGCTCAGCCCCATCCAGGGGAAGAGCCGGCCGAAACCGTCGGCCGCCTTTTTGTCGCGGGTGCGCAGCACCATGCGCACCCAGACTTCGTTGAGGTCGGCCAGCGCCTGTCCTTGTGGTAGGGGCGCCAGCGCGCCGTGTGCGGAATTGAGCCCCGGAAATTCGACAAACAGGGCCTCGTGCGGCACGCGCTTGTCGGCCAGCTGGCTCTTGACCATCTCCACCGCCGCCAGCGCCTTGTCATAAGCGTCGGGCCAGCTGAAGCCCCAGGTCACCTCGGCCTTGAAGCCATCGCGGTAGCCGCCCACCACCTTGAGCTGTCCGGTGCGCGGATGGCCGGTCGCGCCGGTCATGCGGACACGGTCCTGGCCGAGGTCTTCGAGATGGATGGTGGACATGTCCAGCACCACATCGGGCGAAAAATATTCGCTCGGGTTGTGCACCTCGTACAGCAACTGCTGGCGCACGGTGTCGAAGTTGATGCGGCCGCCGGTGCCCGGCGCCTTCATGATGACGGCGCTGCCGTCTTCGCTGACCTCGGCCATCGGATATCCAATGTGCGCCAGGTCGGGAATCGCCTTCCAGGCCTGCAGGCTGCCGAAGTTGCCGCCACTGCCCTGGCCTGAACACTCCAGCAGGTGACCCACCGCCAGGCCTTGGGCCAGGCGGTTCAGGTCTTGCGGCGTCGCAGGGGCTTCATCGCCGAGGTTCCAGTTGAGCTCGTGCACCAGTGGCCCGAGAAAAAGCGCCGCATCGGCGACGCGGCCGGTGATCACGATGTCCGCGCCCTGCTGCAGCGCCGAAACAATCGGCCGCGCGCCCAGATAGGCATTGGCGAACACCATGCGATCACGCACCTCATCCAGTGAGCCTCCATGAAACATGTGTGTTGGCGAAAGGTCTTTGACTTGCTGCAGGACCTCATCGCCTGTCACCACGGCGACGCGCGCTGCCCATCCTTTCGCGGCAAAAGCGGCACGAACAGCGGCTGCCGCACCGGACGGATTGAGCCCGCCCGCGTTGCAGATAAAACACACTTTGCGCTGCGCCATCGCCGGCCACAAAGCCACCAGCATCGGCACCACGTCCCTAGCGTAGCCGAGGGAAACATCGCGTTGCAGGTCCTTCTGCAAAATGGCCAGCGTGAGCTCGGCCAGATGGTCGCTCGCGATGTAGTGGACACCGCCGCGCTCGATGCTCGCGAGCACCGGTTCCCACGCGTCTCCGTAGAAACCCAACCCGGCACCAACCCGGATTGATTTTTTCATTGAATGCAGCTCATGATCACTCTCGTCAGATTTCAAGCCGTAGGGAACTGCGGCCTGCCCGCCTTCCGACCCTTGGTTTATTTTTACCAAGCGGGTGCTTTGTAAAAATTAATTGTGGAGCAAAAGTGCAGTTATTGCAATTGATCATCAGCGGCATCGCGCAAGGCTGCATCTACGGGTTGATCGCCCTTGGTTTTGTTCTGATCTACAAGGCCACCGAAACGGTGAGCTTCGCGCAGGGCGAGCTGATGATGCTGGGCGCCTTTGGCGGCCTGGCCTGCATGACCATGCTGGGTTTTCCTTTCTGGCTGTCGGTGCTCAGCGCCATCGCAGGCATGGCGCTGTTCGGCGTGCTGCTGGAGCGCCTGGTGATACGGCCCATCCTGGGACAGCCGGCGTTTTCGATTGTGATGCTGACCATCGGCGTCGGCTACACGGCCCGCGGCCTGATCACCATGATCCCGGGCATCGGCACCGAAACCCACACCCTGCCCGTCCCCTACAAGGACATGATCTGGAAGCTGGGCGGTGACGCCAGCGGGCAAGGCAGCCTGATTCTCAATGTGGAACAAATGGCCGTCATCGGCACCACGGCCGTGCTCTGCCTGTTGCTGTTTGCGCTCTTCAAGTACAGCAAGCTCGGCATCGCCATGCAGGCCTCATCGCAAAACCAGCTCGCCGCGTATTACATGGGCATTCCGGTCAAGCGGCTCAATGGCCTGGTCTGGGGCCTGGCCGCTGCGGTGGCCGCCATTGCCGGGCTGTTGCTGGCACCCATCACCTTTGTGCATGCCAACATGGGCTTCATCGGCCTGAAGGCTTTTCCGGCAGCCGTGGTAGGTGGCTTCGGCAGCCTGCCCGGCGCGATTGTGGGTGGCCTGATCATCGGCATCGTCGAATCATTGGCCGGTTTTTACGCGCCCGACGGCATCAAGGACATCGCCGCCTATGTGGTGGTGCTGATCATGCTGATGGTCAAGCCCAACGGCCTGTTTGGCGAAAAATTAAGAAAGAAGGTATGACCCCCACGCTTTTCACTTCGTGTAATACGCTGCCCCCCGGGGGGGCGCTGCGCCTGCGGCCCGGCAAAGCCGGTTCCGCGGCCCCTGCTTGAAGGTGTGGACCTCACGTCCGTTGTTATTGCAATCATAAAAATAAAGCCATGAGATTTATCTTCAAGACCGACTACGGGCAAGACATCAAGCTTGCCAAACACGGCGGCCACGTCTTCTGGTACAGCGCCCTGCTGCTCTTGCTGCTGGCCGCACCCTGGCTGTTTGCCGAGTACTACCTGGCGCAGCTGACCTTCATCCTGATCTATTCCATAGCCGGTCTGGGCCTGATGCTGCTGGCGGGCTTCACCGGCCTGTTCTCGCTGGGCCATGCCGCCTTTCTCGGCGTCGGTGCCTACACCCAGGCGGTCATGACCAACGCGGGCGTGCCCTTTCCGATTGCGCTGGCCTGCGCGGCCGGCCTGTCGGCCGCCGTCGGCCTGGTAGTCGGGTTGCCCGCCTTGCGCGTCAAGGGCATATACCTCGGCATTGCCACGCTTTCCTTCGGCTTCATCGTCGAGGAGGTGTTTGCACGCTGGGAATCTGTCACCGGCGGCAACGCGGGCATCCACATCAAGGCACCCGACCTGTTCGGCTGGAAGCTGAACAGCGGAGAAGAGTTCTACTTTCTCTGCCTGGTGATCGCCATCGGCTCCACGCTCGCTATTCTCAACCTGCTGCGCTCGCCTACCGGGCGCGCCTTTGTCGCCATCCGCGATTCGGAAATATCGGCGCAAAGCATGGGCATTCACCTGGCCCGCTACAAGACGCTATCGTTTGCACTGTCTGCCGCGCTGGCCGGCATCGCCGGTGCGCTGTATGCCCACAAGCTGCAGTTCATCTCGCCCGAGCAGTTCAACATCCTGCAGTCGATTGACCTGCTCCTGATGATTGTGGTTGGCGGCCTGGGCTCGGTGCATGGCGCGTTTCTGGGCGCCATCTTCCTGATCGCCATGCCGCAGGCGATTGCGCTGGTCAAGAACTACCTGCCGGCCTTTGTCGGGCAGGCGCCCGGCCTGCAGGGCCTGGTCTACGGCCTGGTGCTGATCGGGTTCGTTCTGTTTGAACCGCTGGGCCTGTATGGGCGCTGGCTCAAGGTGCGCACCTACCTGCAAACCTTCCCGTTCTACCGCAAGGGCATGTTCAAGCGTCAGAAATCCTTCCTGAAATCAGATCGTCTGAAATGAGCCCAACCCAACTACCCGCTGGCCAGCCCCTGCTGTCAGCCCGCAACCTCAGCGTCCGTTTCGGCGGCGTGCTGGCCGTCAACAATGTCAGCTTCGACGTGAAGCAGGGCGAGGTGTTCACGCTGATCGGCCCCAACGGCGCGGGCAAGACCACGGTGTTCAACCTGATCAGCCGCATCTACACACCGACCGCCGGCGAAATCGACTACATGGGCGCCAAGCTGACCGACCAGCCGCCGCACAAGATTGCCGCGCTGGGTATTGCCCGCACTTTCCAGAACATCGAGCTGTTCGAACACGCGACGGTGCTGCACAACCTGCTGATCGGCCGCCACACGCAGCGGCAAACCGGCCTGTGGAGCGAGATTTTCTTCACGCAGAAAACCCGCGAAGCCGAAATCCAGGCGCGCGAAAAAGCCGAACATGTCATCGACTTCCTGGACCTGCAACACCACCGCGACTCCTTCGTTACCGGCCTGCCCTACGGTGTGCGCAAGGTGGTGGAGCTGGGCCGGGCGCTGTGCACCGAGCCGAAACTGCTGCTGCTTGACGAACCTTCCTCGGGGCTGAACGTCGAGGAGACCGACGACATGGCTTTCTGGATTCAGGACATCAAAAATGAGTTGGGTATCACGGTACTTATGGTCGAGCACGACATGACCCTGGTCTCCAGGGTGTCCGACCGCGTGCTGGCGATGAACCAGGGCGAGGTGCTGGCCATGGGCACGCCGCGCGAAGTGCAGAACGACCCCGGTGTGATCGAGGCCTACCTTGGCTCCATCGACGATGTGTCGTCGCTGCGCCGGCAGCACAAGCCAGTCGAGTTGCGTGGAGGAGCCCAGGCATGAGCGCCGCACCTCCTCCGGTCAGTGACCAGCCGGTTCTCAAACTGCTCAATGTCGAAAGCTCGTACGGACCGATCAAGGCCATACGCGGCGTCAGTCTGCAGGTGCAGCGCGGCGAAATCGCCACCGTGCTCGGCTCCAACGGCGCGGGTAAAACGACCATTCTGAAAACCATCTCGGGCATCATCGATCCGCGCAAGGGCTCGATCGAGTTCAAGGGCGGCAACATCACCGCGCAGGATCCGGCTTACATCGTGCAGCAGGGCCTGAGCCATGTGCCCGAGGGGCGCGAGGTTTTCCCGCTGCTCAGCGTGCGTGACAATCTGATGATGGGTGCCTACACCCGCAAGGACAGCGACGGCGTGGCCAGGGATATCGAAGCGGTGTTTGGCTACTTCCCGATCCTGCGCGAGCGTGCCATGCAGGACGCCGGTCTGCTGTCGGGTGGACAGCAGCAGATGCTGTCGATCTCGCGCGCGCTGATGGCTGCGCCCGACCTGATGCTGCTGGACGAGCCCAGTCTGGGCCTCAGCCCCAAGCTGACCAAGGAAATTTTCGAGATCGTGGTGCGCATCAACCGCGAGCGCGGCACCACCATCTTGCTGGTCGAACAAAACGCCAACATGGCCCTGAACGCTTCCGACTACGGCTACGTGCTGGAAAACGGCCGCATCGTGATGGAAGACACCTGCGCACGCCTGCGGGAAAAGGAAGACATCAAGGAGTTCTACCTGGGCATGAAGGAAGACGGCGTGCGCAGCGAGCGGCGCTGGAAGAAGAAGAAGACCTGGAGATAAGACGGATGACATCAAAACTGGTTTTCCCACAGCCGCACACCTTGCACGCGTGTTGGCCGCAAACGCTCCGATTTTCAGGTCGGGGCTACGGAACCGTCTTGGCAGGGCGACAGACGAAGCGACAAGCGTGGGGGCTCTATGTCTAATCTCTGGGACCTTTCCCACATCCAACCTGAAACCCGCGTGGTGCTTGAGGGCGAAACCATTCCGGCGATGTTCTGGAACGCGGTTGCGCAGCGCCAGGACAAGGTCTGGATGCGGCAGAAAAAACTCGGCATCTGGCGCAGCTGGCGCTGGAACCAGACCGGCGAGGCCGTGCGCGAAATCGCCGGCGGCCTGATGAGCCTGGGTTTTGCGCCGGGCGAATGCGCCTCCATCCTGTCGAACACCGTGATCGAATGGGTGCTGGCCGACCTGGCCGTGCTCAGTTGCGGCGGTGTGTCCAACGGCATTTATCCGACCGATGCGGCCTCGCAGGTGCACTACCAATGCGAGGACTCGCGCACCACCATTTTGTTTGTCGAGGACGACGAGCAGCTCGACAAGGCCCTTGAAGTACGCAGCCACCTTGCCGGTTTGCGCAAGATCGTGGTGTTCGACATGGAAGGCCTGCGTGATCTGAATGAGGCCGATGTCATCGGCCTGGCTACGTTGCGCGAACTCGGCCGCAACTACCTGGCGCAGCATCCGGATGCCGTTGAAAAGCGCGTCAATGCCTGCCGTCCCGAAGACCTGGCGATTCTGGTCTATACCTCGGGCACGACCGGCAAGCCCAAAGGCGCGATGCACAACCACAAGGGTCTGGTATTCACCGCACGCGGCTACAACACACTGGTGGCGCAGGACGAAAACGACGAGCGCATGTGCTTTTTGCCGCTGTGCCATATCGCCGAGCGCATGGGCGGCGAATACTTTGGGATGTACACCGGCGCCAAGCTCAATTTTGTAGAGAACCCCGAAACCATTCCCGAAAACGTGCGCGAGATCGCGCCCACCGTCTTCACTGCCGTGCCACGCGTCTGGGAAAAGTTCTATTCAGGCGTGATGATTTCCCTCAAAGAGGCCAGCCGACTGCAGCAGGGCGCCTACGCTTGGGGAATTGGCGTCGGCGGAGAAATTGCAGAACTGGTCATGGCCGGTCAGCCGGTGAATAGCTGGCTGAAACTCAAGTTCACCATCGCTCGCTGGATCGCACTGGACAATGCGCGCAAGCTGATAGGCATCCACCGCGCGCGCTTTTGCGTGACCGGCGCCGCGCCCATTTCGCCAGAGTTGGTGAAGTGGTACATGGCGCTTGGCGTGCCCTTGCTGGAGGTGTGGGGCATGACGGAAACCTGCGGTGCCGCCACCGGTGTGCCAGCCAGCCGCATCAAGCCCGGCTCCATCGGCCCCGCGGCAGGCTACAACGAGGTCAGGCTGGACCCGGCAACCGGCGAACTCCTGGTGCGCGGCACGAATGTGTTTATGGGCTACCTGAACCTGCCGGAAAAAACCGCCGAAACCCTGGACGCCGACGGCTGGCTGCACACGGGTGATGTGGGCCTGATGGACGAGGAAGGCTTCTTCCGCATCACCGACCGCATGAAAGACATCATCATCACGGCCGGCGGCAAAAACGTCACGCCCAGCGAACTCGAGAACGAGTTGAAGTTTTCGCCCTACATCACCGACGCCGTGGTCATCGGCGACAAGCGGCCCTACCTCACCGCCATCATCATGATTGACCAGGAGAACGTCGAGAAATACGCACAGGACAACGATGTCCCCTTCAGCAATTACCTCAGCCTGACGCGCTCCACCGAGGTGCAGGAACTGATCCAGTCCGAGATGGACCGCGTCAACAAAAAGTTTGCACGTGTCGAACAGATCAAGAAATTTTTCCTGCTGGAGACGCAGCTCAGCGCCGAAGACGAGGAATTGACACCGACCATGAAGTTGAAACGCAAACTGGTCGAGAAAAAATACGCCGAACCCATCGAGGCGATGTACCGCTAAGACCCGCCCCTTCCCCCGGCCTCGCACAGAGGCCCCCTTCCCCCCATTTCTTCTTGCCGGCCGGCCTGAAATCCGGTAACGACTGCTTTGCCCGTGCCCATTTTTGGAAAAACCGAAATCACCCTCGGTTCCATCCAGGACTTGTCTGGCCCGCCGGCGGGCTTTGGCAAGCAGATTCGCCAGGGCATGATGCTGCGCGTCGATGAGCTCAATGAGCAAGGCGGCATCGACGGCCGCAAGGTCAAGTTGCTCATTGAAGACTCCGGTTATGACCCCAAGAAAGCCATCCTGGTTGCGCAGAAGCTGGTCAACCAGGACAAGATCTTCATGATGGTCGGCCATCTGGGCACGGCGCAGAACCTGGCGGCCATGCCGGTCCAGTTCGAGAAAACCGTGATCAATTTTTTCCCGATCACCGCAGCGCGCGAGATGTATGAGCCCTTTCACAGACTCAAGTACGCCTTTGCCGCGACCTACTATGGCCAGATCCGCATTGCTGTGCCCAAGCTGATGAAGGACAGAAACGTCAAAAGCGCCTGCATCATTTACCAGGACGACGATTTGGGCCAGGAAGTGTTGCGCGGCGCCGAGGCCGGCCTGAAAACCATAGGCGTGGAGTTTGTCGAGAAAACATCGTACAAGCGCGGCGCGACCGATTTTTCAGCGCAGGTTGCCAAGATGAAAGCCTCCGGGTGCGAGATGGTGGTGCTCGGAACCATCATCCGTGAAACCATTGGCACCATTGGCGAGTCGCGCCAGACCGGCTTCAACCCGCTGTTCCTGGGCTCCAGCGCGGCCTACACCGACCTGATCCACAAGCTGGGCGGCAAAGCCATGGACGGCTTGTTCACGACCATGACCTCGCAAAACCCCTACGTCGACGCGGCTGAACAACCGATCCGCTTCTGGGCAACCAAATACAGGACCAAACTCAACGACGATCCGACGGTGTTCTTGGTGTACGGTTATACGGCCATTGATGCCTTCATGCGCGGCGCCCAGAGGGCCGGGACGGATCTCTCGACCGAAAGCTTCATCAAGGCCATGGACACCATGGCGATCCCGCGCGACATGTTCGGCACCACCGAATCCAGCTTCAGCGCCACCAAGCGCCTGGGCAACAACTTCTCCAGGCTGTCGCAGCTGCAGGAAGGACGCTGGAAAGTGGTGTCCGAGTACGTGGCGTTCAACGGCCTGCGGCCAGTTCTGCAAAAGAACGGTACCTGGAAGATCAGCTCGGATCAATTCAAGGATAGAGGCATGCGCCGCACTGGCGTCCAGCGTCAGGCAAACCCTGACAAGTCGCCCAGGTGACAACGCCGATCTTCCGGGATCGGCCTTTTTCTTTGTGCCCAGCGCGATGATAGGGATGGCCCCTAAGTGAATACGCCAGCTTGACAGGCGCGGGCGAAGGTTAAGAATGCCAAGCTGGCAACACCTTCGTTTTAAAGGAGATATTGATGAGATTCAAAACCACCCTAGCACTGGCCACCCTGGCACTCAGTTCCGGCATTTCCATGGCCCAGCAAGGCGTGAGCAAAACCGAGATCACCTTGGGCTCGATTCAGGACCTGTCGGGACCCATCGCTGGCTTTGGCAAGCAGGCCCGCTTGGGCATGTTGCTGCGGGTCGATGAAATCAACGAGCAAGGCGGCATCAATGGCCGCAAGCTGAGAATCATCGTCGAAGACTCGGCCTACGACCCCAAGAAGGCCGTTCTGGCCGCACAGAAGCTGGTCAACCAGGACAAGATTTTCATGATGGTCGGCCATATCGGCACGGCGCAGAACCTGGCCGCGATGCCGGTCCAGTTTGACAAGAACGTGATCAACTTCTTCCCGATCACCGCAGCACGCGAAATGTACGAGCCCTTCCACAAGCTCAAGTACGCCTTCGCGGCGACCGCCTTCGACCAGATGCGCATTGCCACACCCAAGCTGGTCAAGGAAAAGAACGCCAAAAAGGTCTGCACCATGTACCAGGACGACGAGTTCGGCCTGGAAGTCATGCGCGGCGGCGAGGCCGGTCTGAAAACCATGGGTATGGATTTCGCCGAAAAAACCTCTTACAAACGCGGCGCGACCGATTTTTCGTCGCAGGTCGCCAAGATGAAGGCCGCAGGCTGCGACATGGTGGTGCTGGGAACCATCATCCGCGAGACCATCGGTGCGATTGGCGAATCCCGCAAGACCGGGTTCAACCCCATCTTTCTGGGTTCCAGCGCGGCCTACACGGACCTGATCCATAAACTCGGCGGCCCGGCCATGAACGGCCTGTATGCCACCATGACAGTGCAGAACCCCTATCTTGATGAGGCCTCACAGCCCATCCGTTTCTGGGCCAACAAGTACAAGACCAAGTTCAACGAAGACCCGACGGTCTTCTCGGTCTATGGCTACACCATCATCGACACCTTTGCCAAGGCGGCGCAAAAAGTCGGCCCCAACCTGAGCACCGACAGCTTCATCAAGGTCATGGATACGATGGTGGTCCCGCCGGACATGTTCGGCAGCGCTCCGGCCAGCTTCTCGCCGACCAAGCGACTCGGCAGCGATGCCTCGCGCCTGTCGCAAATCATCGATGGCAAATGGAAACCCGTTTCCGAGTATTTCAAATAGCCAGCCGGCCAACCTCCCTCAAAAGCCACCCCCGGGTGGCTTTTTTCATGACACGATGAAAGCGCCCAGTCCAGAACCGGCCGCCATTTACAAGCAAACACTTGTTTGGTATATTGCGCCCATGAGCCCAACCCACACCACTGCCCGCGCCCCGCACACCGACAGCCGGGCGCCGCAGGTGCTCGACTGCGCGGCTGGCCTGTTCTGCGGCAAGGGATACGAAGCCACCTCGGTACGCGAGATCGCGCAGGGCGCGGGCATGTTGCCGGGCTCGCTGTATTGCCACTTCGCCAACAAAGAGGCGCTACTGGTGGCGGTGTACCGGCGCGGGGTGGACCAGATCATCCAGGCCGTGCAGCAGGCGCTGGGCCGGCACCAGGACCCCTGGCACCGGCTGGAGGCCGCCTGCGTGGCCCACCTGGAGGCGGTGCTGCGCGATGACGACTATGCCCAGGTGGTGGTGCGGGTGCGCCCGTCCGATGCGCCGGCGGTCGCGGACGAGCTGGCGGCCCTGCGCGACCGCTACGACGCGCTGTTCACGGGCCTGATCGCCGCGTTGCCACTGGCGCGCGGCACCGACCGGCAGGCGCTGCGGCTGATGCTGCTGGGCTCGCTCAACTGGGCGCAAACATGGTACCGGCCCACCGGCCGCCTCAAGCCGGGGGCGCTGGCCCGGCGCTTTGTCGCATTGCTGCGGGCAGCCCAGGAGAACACATGACACATGACATGATCCCGAAAGTCCTGGTCACCAAGATCGGCTTCGACGGCCACGACCGGGGCAGCCGCATCGTGGCTGCCGGCCTGCGCGACGCGGGCATGGAGGTGCTGTACACACCGCCCTGGCAGGAGATCGCCGCCGTGGTCAAGCTGGCCACTGAAGAAGACGTGGATGTGATCGGAATTTCGTCGCTGGCCACCGACCACCTGATCGTGCCCAAGCTCATGGCCGCGTTGCGCGAGGCCGCCCTTGGCGATGTCGGCGTGATTGTGGGCGGCATCGTGCCCGACGAAGACGAGGCCATGCTGCTCGAAGCCGGCGTGGCCCGCGTGTTTCACCCCGGCAGCAGCATGCCGGAGATTGCGGCCTATGTGCGCGAGCTGGCGCAGCGCTGCCGCCAACGCCGCGCTGCGGCCTGACCGTTCCCCCTCTCGCAGGAGCCCGCCATGAACAAGCCCATCGACGATCCCGCACTGGCCGCCTGGCAGGCCGAATACGACGCCACCCTGGTCGGACCTGATCGCGCGGTGCACAACCGCTCGGGCATTGCCATCCAGCCGCTCTACACCGAGCGTGATTGGCAGCCCGACGATGCTTCCGGGCAGCTGGGCCTGCCCGGTCAGGCGCCCTACACCCGGGGCATCTACGCCAGCATGCACCGCGGCCGCACCTGGACCCAGCGCCAGCTCATCGGCCTGGGCACCCCGGCCGAGTACAACACCCGCCTGAAAGGTGTGCTGGCCCAGGGCGCCACCGCCGTCTCGCTGATCCCCTGCAACTCGGTGTTCCGTGGCTACGACGCAGACCAATCGCACATCGAGCTGCTGGGCACCTGCGGCACAGTGATCAACACCGCCGACCACATGGACCGGGCGCTGGCCGATGTCGATCTGGCGCGTACCTCCTGCGCGCTGAACGACCCCTCGCCCTTCACGCTGCTGGCCTTCATGCTGGCGACGGCGCAGCGCCGGGGCACCGACTGGCGCGAGGTGAGCGGCACCAGCAACCAGAGCGACTACCTCAGCCACTATGTGGCCAACCACATGTTCTTTCGCATCGCGCTGCCGGGCGCGCGGCGCATCCTGGCGGACCACATCGCGTTTTGCAACGCACACGTACCTCGCTGGAACCCGATGTCGGTGGTGGGCCAGCACATGCAGCAGGCCGGTGCCACCCCGGCGCAGGCCATGGCTTTCACGCTGGCCAGTGGGTTGCAGAACGCCCGCGATTGCATCGAACGGGGGATGCAGCCCGACGACTTTCTGCCGCGCTTCACTTTCTTTTTCGATATTTCCATCAGTTTTTTTGAAGAGATCGCCAAGTTCCGCGCTGCGCGCCGCATCTGGGCCCGGCTCACACGCGAGACGCTGGGCGCGCGCGAGCCGCGCTCGTGGCGCTTCAAGTTTCATGGCCAGACCTCTGGTGTGGACCTCACGCGCCAGCAGCCGCAGAACAACATCGCGCGGGTGACGGTGCAGGCGATGGCGGGCATTCTGGGTGGGCTGCAATCGCTGCACACCGACGCCTACGACGAGGCGCTTTCGTGCCCCAGTGAATATGGTGCCCGCATCGCCATCGCCACCCAGAACATCCTGCGCGAAGAGGCGCACCTCACCGACGTGATCGACCCGCTGGGCGGCAGCTACTACGTGGAGACGCTCACCGACCAGATGGAGGCGCAAATCCTGCACACCATGCAGCTGGTGGAAGACGCGGGCGGCATGTACCGTGCGGTGGAGAGCGGGCTGGTGCAGCGCCTCATCGGGGAATCGGCCGTGGCCTTCCAGCGCCAGGTCGACGCCGGTGAACAGACCGTGGTGGGCGTCAACAAATACCAGCTCGCGGAAGACGCTGCCGCCCGCCCGACCAATGTGCGACCCGACCGCGCCGTGATGCAGGCGCACCTGGACGACTTTGCGCGGTTCAAGGCGGCGCGCTCCACCGCCCAGGTGCAGGGCGCGCTGGATGCGCTGGCACGCGCGGCCAACGATGTGCGCGACAACGTGTTCGGCCGGGTGGTCGAGGCGGCCCAGGCCGGCTGCACGCATGGCGAAATCTGCGACACGCTCCGCCGCGAGATGGGGTTCGGGCACGTGCAGGCCATGGTGTGAGGCCGGTGGGTCTGGAAGGCATTGACGACCGGCGCCAACTCGCGCGCACGCTCAGCGCCCTGGAGCGCGGCGAGGTCGAGGCCGCCGCGTTGTCGCGCTCGCTGGCAGGACGGCTTGGCCGGGCCCACGTGGTGGGCATCACCGGTGCCCCGGGGGCCGGCAAGTCAACCCTGGTGCACGCGCTGCTGGGCGCCTGGCTGGCCCGGGGTCAACGCATCGCGGTGTTGGCGGTGGACCCGTCCAGCCCGATCACCGGCGGGGCGGTTCTGGGAGACAGGGTGCGCATGGGCGAACACGGCGCGAACGAGCGCGTGTTCATCCGCTCGGTGGCAGCACGGGGCCACCTGGGCGGGCTGGCGCGCAGCACCCGCGCCATGGTCGATGTGCTGGATGCAGCCGGCTTCGACACCATCGTGGTCGAGACCGTGGGCGCCGGCCAGTCCGAGGTCGAGGTGGTGCAGGTGGCCGATACCCGCATCGTCGCCTGCCCGCCGGGCCTCGGCGATGCGGTGCAGTCCATCAAGGCCGGCATTCTGGAGATTGCCGACATCCTTGTGGTCAGCAAGTGCGACCTGCCGGGAGCGCAAGGCACGGCGCACGACCTGCGCGACATGCTGCACCTGCGGCCGGGCGGGGGCGTCGGCGCGTGGGTCGTGCCGGTGCTGCCGGTGCGGTACGACGACGCAGCCGCCATCGGCTTGCTGGCGGACCAGATCGAAGCTCACGCAACGGCGGCTGGCAGCGGCCGGCGGCTGGCGATGGGCGTGACGCAGGGCCAGGCACAGGGCTCGGCGCCGACCGGCGCCACAACCGGCCCGGCCGGGGACCACCCGCCCGACCCGCACGCCACGCGCGTGGCCGCCTTCATCGCCGCCGACGCCTACGTCAGGGCGCTGGGCATCCGCCTGGTGCATGCGGCGGCCGGCACGGTGACGCTGGCCATCACTTTGGAGCCTCGTCACGTCAACTTCAACCACACCTGCCACGGCGGTGTTACCTTCAGCCTGGCCGACACCGCCTTCGGCATGGCGGCCAACGCGTTTGGCACCATTGCTGCGGGCATCGACACCCACATGACGTTTGCCCACGCCGCCCGTGTGGGCGACGTGCTGCTGGCGCGGTCACAGGAAATATCCCGCTCGCGCAAGCTGGCGACCTACCGCGTGGACATCACGCGCGAGGCTGACGGTCTCTTGATGTGCAGCTTCACCGGCACGGTGTTCATCACCGAGCAGCCGCACACGTTAAGCCCGCCTCAAGACACGATGTAAGCCGCCGAGCCGGTGGCCAGCAGCTCGCCGCCCGGCGCGCGAAAGCCCATGCGCGTGGTGGCCACACGCGCGCCCAGCCGCAGCACCTCGGCATCCAGCTCGAACAGCGCGCCAGTGGCTGGCCACAGGTAATCGATGCGCAGATCGATGGTGCCGAGGCGGCCAAACCGTTGCAGCCGCTGCGCCACCGGCTCGTCGCGGTGGCGGGCACCGATGGCCGCCATCAGCGCCAGGCCGGCCATGGCGTCGAGCGCGGCGCTGATCACCCCGCCGTGCAGTCGCTGATGGGTAAAGTGGCCGATCAGTTCGGGCTTCATCGCGATCTGCCCGGCCACGCGGTCGGGCACCAAGCAGGTGATCTTCAGCCCGAGCACCTGGTTGAAGGCGATCTTCTGCTCGAACAGGGTTTTCAGGTCATCGATGAACTCAGGCTCGAACACCACCGCGTTCGATGGAGGGGCGGGTGTCTTTTTTTTCGTCATAGGCCCAATTGTCGTGCAGCGAGGTCTTTCATGATTTCCTCTGCACCGCCGCCAATCATCATGACTTTGACCTCGCGGTAAATGCGTTCGCTCCTGGTGCCGCGCATGAAACCCATGCCGCCAAGTATCTGCACCGCCTGGTCGGCGCAAAACTGCATGGTCTGGGTTGCGTGATTCTTCAACATGCAGACATGCGCCACCCAGTCGGCGCCCTGGTCGCCCGCGTCAGCCCTGTCCGCCAGCCCATCCACCCAGGCCTGGGTGGATGCGATGCGCATCTGCATGTCCACCAGCTTGTGGCGAATCACCTGCTTGTCGGTCAGCAGGCTGCCAAAGGTTTTGCGCTGGCGCGCCCAGTCCAGCGCTTCGTCGTAACAGGCCTGGGCAAAACCCAGGGCTGCAGCCGACATGGCCAGGCGCTCGCCGTTGAAGTTGCCCATGATGATTTTGAAGCCGCCGCCTTCTTCGCCCAGCAGGTGGCTGGCCGGCACCCGCACCGCGTCAAAACGCAGATGCGCAGTGTCCGAGCACCACCAGCCCATCTTCTGCAAGGCATGGCGGCTCAGCCCCGCGCTGTTGCCCGGCACCAGCATCATCGAGATGCCGCCAGAACCTTTGCTGTCGCTGGTGCGCACTGCCACCGTGATGGTGTCGGCCCGCATGCCCGAGGTGATAAAAACCTTTTCACCATCGAGCACATAGTCGGCGCCATCGCGCCGCGCGGTGGTGCGCAGGGCCGCCACGTCAGAGCCGCCACCGGGCTCGGTGATGGCCAGCGCTGCAATTTTTTCGCCGCGCAGCACCGGCGGAATCACGGCCTGCTGCAAAGCGTTTGAGCCATGATGCAACACCGGCGGCAGGCCGATGTTGTGCGAGAACAGGCTGGCCAGCACGCCGCCGCTGCCGCCGTAACGGCACAGCGCCACGGTCATCGCGTTGCGCAAGCGCCAGGAAGCCGGCGTGCCGCCCAGCGCTTCGGGGTAACCCAAGGCCAACAGGCCCAGCTCAGCGGCCTGACGGTACAAGGCCCGTGGAAATTCGCCCGCATCGTCCCACTGCCCGACATGCGGCGCGATCTCGCGCTGCGCAAAACGCTTGACCGACTCGGTGATTTCGGCAATGTCAGACAAGTCGTCGAGATCGGCAGCCTGTTGGCCCGCGCTTTTATCCATGTTCAAACCTCAGCAACACCTGGCCGGTGGCTACCTGCTGGCTGGCTTCCACCGCCAGCTCGGCCACGACCCCGGCCCGGGTGGCGCACACCGCGTGTTCGAGCTTCATCGATTCGATCACCAGCAAGGTGTCACCCCGTTGGACCGCCTGGCCGGCGGCGCTGTGGATGGCAATCACCTTGCCATTAAACGGCGCCCGCAGCTGTGTCGCCTGGCTGCCGGAGGCTGCGCCTGCTGGCGGCAACAGGCTCGCGTCCTTCAGCCAGACATCGGTGGCGCCCACCTGCACATGCCAGCGGCCGTCCGCCGCCTGGCAAGCCTGCACGGGGCGGCTGAGACCATCAACCGTGACCCGCATGTCGCCCAAGGCGGTGCGCACACAGGCGGCTGAATGCTGCTGCGAACCAGACATGATCTGTACCTGGCCTTGACCCATTTCTGTGAGCGTGATCGCCACTTCCTGCTCCC
>Ga0335394_10003426_pt1 | contig 18003 bp, 12 predicted proteins | sample MAT03_FD_205741 | JGI IMG/M metagenome (GOLD analysis project Ga0335394, IMG submission 205741) | Freshwater microbial communities from Lake Fryxell liftoff mats and glacier meltwater in Antarctica - MAT-03 (spades assembly) (version 2) ... | reverse complement strand
ATGTGCGGCATCACCGGCATCTTTGACACCCGCCACGATCGCCCCATCGATCGCTCGGTGCTCGCGCGCATGAACGATGCGCAGTTCCACCGCGGCCCCGACGAAGGCAGCGTGCATCTGGAGCCGGGTCTGGGCTTCGGCCACCGCAGGCTGTCGATCATCGACGTCGCCACCGGCCAGCAGCCGCTGTTCAATGAGGACGGCACGGTGGTCATCGTCTTCAATGGCGAGATCTACAACTACCAGGATCTGATACCCGAGTTGCAGGCGCTGGGCCACGTCTTCCACACCAAGAGCGACACCGAGTGCATCGTGCACGCCTGGGAAGCCTGGGGTGCCGACTGCGTCAAGCGCCTGCGCGGCATGTTCGCCTTCGCGCTGTGGGACCGCAACCGCAAGACGCTGTTCATGGCACGCGACCGCCTTGGCGTCAAGCCCATGTTCTACGGCACGCTGGGCGACGGCACGCTGCTGTTCGGCTCCGAGCTCAAGTCCTTGCTGGCCTATCAAGGGCGCGATGGCGGCTTGGCGCGGGACGTCGACCCGCTGGCCATCGAGGAGTACTTCGCGCTGGGTTACGTGGCCGAGCCGCGCACCATCTTCCGCCAGGCCAAGAAGTTGCCGCCCGGGCACATGCTGCAATGGCGCCGCGGCGACCCCGAGCCAGCGCCGCAGCCCTTCTGGGACGTGCGCTTCACGCTGGACAACCCCATCAGCGCCGAAGACGCCTGCGCCGAGTTGCGTGAACGCTTGCGAGAGTCGGTGCGCCTGCGGCTGATTTCCGAAGTGCCCCTTGGCGCCTTTCTTTCCGGCGGCGTCGACAGCAGCGCGGTCGTGGCGGTGATGGCGGGCCTGCAGGACACGCCCGTGCGCACCTGCTCGATCGGCTTTGACGACCCGCAGTTCAATGAGTCGGCCTTCGCCCAGACCGTGGCCGACCGCTACCGCACCGACCATCACCTGGAAACGGTGGGCAGCGACGACTTCGATCTCATCGACACGCTGGCGCATCTCTACGACGAGCCCTATGCCGACAGCTCGGCCATTCCCACCTACCGCGTCTGCCAGCTGGCGCGCCAGCGCGTCACGGTCGCGCTGTCCGGCGATGGCGGTGACGAGACATTCGGCGGCTACCGCCGATACCGCATGCATCTGATGGAAGAGCGGCTGCGCAGCGCGCTGCCCGCCGGGCTGCGCCGGCCGCTGTTTGGCATGCTGGGCAGCGTCTATCCCAAGGCCGACTGGGCGCCGCGCATGTTCCGCGCCAAGACCACCTTCGAGGGCATGGCGCGCAGTTCTGTGCAGGCCTACTTCCACTCGATGTCGATCCTGCGCGGGCCAATGCGCGACCAGCTGTTCTCGCCGGCGCTGAAGAAGGCCTTGGGCGGCTACGACGCCCTGGACGTGTTCGAGCGCCACGCGGCCAAGGCCGGCACCGACGACCCGCTGGCACTGATCCAGTACCTGGACCTCAAGACCTACCTGGTGGGCGACATCAACACCAAAGTCGACCGCGCCAGCATGGCCCATTCGCTGGAAGTGCGCGAGCCGCTCATGGACCACCCCCTGGTGGAGTGGCTGGCCACGCTGCCATCGAGCCTGAAGGTGCGTGGGCAAGAGGGCAAGTACCTGCTCAAGAAGGCGATGGAGCCGGCGCTGCCGCGCGACATCCTGTACCGCCCGAAGATGGGCTTTGCGGTGCCGCTGGCGCGCTGGTTCCGCGGCCCGTTGCGCGAGCGTGTGCGCAGCGCCGTGCTGGGCGATCGGCTGCTGTCCACCGGCTGGTTCAACGAAGGCTACCTGCGCCATCTGGTAGAAGCCCACCAAAGCGGCGCACGCGACTACAGCGCGCCGCTGTGGACGCTGCTGATGTTCGAAGCCTTCCTGCGCAGCAGCATCGACGGCGCCGCCGCGCCGCCCAAGCCGGTTATGCCCACCGCGGCCGAGGCACTGGCCTGATGCGCGTCCTGCATGTGCTGGACCATTCCATTCCGTTGCACAGCGGGTACACGTTTCGCACGCTGGCCATCCTGCGCGAGCAGCGCCGCCTGGGTTGGGAAACGCTGCAGCTCACCACGCCCAAACAAGGTGCGGGCAGCGCGCGGGAAGAGGTCGTCGATGGGCTCAGGTTCCACCGCACACCGAGCGCAGTGGGTACCGGTCTGCTGGCGCAGATGCGCCTCACCGCAGCACGCATCGCCGAGGTGGTGCAGGCGGAAAAACCAGACCTGATTCACGCCCATTCGCCTGTGCTCAACGCCCTGCCCTCGCTGTGGGTGCGGCTGTCGCGGCGCCTGCCGGTGGTGTATGAGATGCGTGCCTCGTGGGAAGACGCCGCCGTGGACCACGGCACGACCACCGAAGGCAGTGCACGCTACCGCTTCAGCCGCGCGCTGGAGAGCTTCGCGCTCAAGCGCGCCGACCAGGTCACCACCATCTGCGAAGGCCTGCGACGCGACATCGCCGCGCGCGGCATCGCCGACGACAAGATCACAGTTATCCCCAACGCCGTCGATGTGGCCAGCTTCCGCTTCGGCGTGCCGCCAGACGCCGCGCTGCAGCAGCGCCTGGGGCTGCAAGGTGCCACCGTGATCGGCTTTGCCGGCAGCTTCTACGGCTATGAAGGCCTGCACCTGCTGGTGGAGGCCGTGCGCCTGATGCGGCCGCGCCACGCCAAGCTGCGCCTGCTGCTGGTGGGGGGCGGGCCACAAGAGGCCGCCCTGAAAGCGCAAGTAGCCAAGAACGGTTTGCAGGACACGGTGACCTTCACCGGCCGCGTGCCGCATGACGAGGTACAGCGCTACTACGAACTGATCGACGTGCTGGCCTACCCGCGCCTGCTGAGCCGCCTGACCGAGCTGGTCACGCCGCTCAAGCCGCTGGAAGCCATGGCCCAGGGCCGTGTCTTCGTGGCCAGCAACGTGGGCGGCCACCGCGAGTTGGTGCGCCATGGCGAAACCGGCTACCTGTGCCCGGCGGGTGACGCCGCGGCGCTGGAGCAGGGGCTCGAAAGCGCCCTGGCGCAGCAGGACCAGTGGCCGCAGCTGCGTCAACGGGCGCGTCGCTTCGTCGAGCAGGAACGCACCTGGGCCAACAGTGTCGGCCGCTACGCCGAGGTCTATCGCCGCGCGCTGGCGGGGCGCGGCTGCGCCGTGCCGGCCCTGGGCGCCTGAAGCCATGTGCGGCATTCACGGCCTCATTCACCTGGACGGCCAGCCCGTGCAGCCGCGGCTGCTCTCGGCGATGGGCGACGTCACCACGCACCGCGGGCCCGACGACGAAGGCATGCACATCGACGGCGCGGCGGGCATTGCGATGCGGCGCCTGTCGATCATCGACCTGGCTGGCGGCCACCAGCCGCTGAGCAACCAGGACGGCACGCTGTGGCTGGTGTGCAACGGCGAGATCTACAACTACCGTGAGCTGCGCGCCGAGCTGCAGGCCCAGGGCCATGTCTTCAAGACCGGGTCCGACAGCGAAGTGCTGTTGCACGGCTATGCACAAACGGGCGATGCTTTCGTCGAGCGCCTGAATGGCATGTTCGACTTTGCGCTCTGGGACGCACGCCGGCGGCGCCTGCTGATCGGGCGCGACCGCATCGGCGTCAAGCCCCTGTACGTGGCGCAGAACAGCCAGCGCCTGGCCTTTGCCACCGAAGCCAAGGCGTTGTTGCAGCTGCCCGGCATGCGCACCGAGCTCAACCGCGAGGTGCTGGCCGACTACCTGCACCTGGGCTATGTGCCGGCGCCGCAGAGCATCTTTGCCGGCATCCGCAAGCTGCCGCCGGCCACGCTGCTGGCGGTGGAAAACGGCCAGGTGCGGCAGTGGCGCTATTGGCAGCTGCCGGCGCAGATTGATCACTCCTTGACCGACGCGCAGTGGGTCGAGCGCGTGCGCGCAGGCATCGACCGCGCGGTGCACATGCAGATGGTGTCCGACGTGCCGATCGGCGCCTTCCTGTCGGGGGGCGTGGACTCCAGTGCCGTGGTGGCCTCGATGGCGCGCCACTCGCAGCAACCCATCCGCACCTACGCCATCGGCTTCGAAGGCGGCGCGGCCGAACAGCTGTACAACGAACTGCCCTACGCGCGCCAGGTGGCCCGGCTTTTCAAGACCGAACACCATGAGATCGTGGTCAAGCCCGACGTGGTGGGTCTGCTGCCCAAGCTGGTGTGGCACATGGACGAACCGTTGGCGGACTCGGCCTTCATCACCACCTACCTGGTCTCTGAGTTCGCGCGCAAGGACGTGAAGGTCATCCTGTCTGGGGTGGGCGGCGACGAGCTTTTCGGTGGCTACCGCCGCTACCTGGGCGGCCACTACGCGCAGCGTTTTGCGGCACTGCCGGGTTGGGCGCGCCGTGCGGCCAGCATGGCCGCGTCCAGGCTGCCCGCCGACCGCCACAACAAGTGGCTCAACGTGGCGCGCCTGGCCAAGGGCTTCATCGCCAGTGCCGAGATGGGCGCCGACGAGCGCTACCGCAGCTATCTGCAGGTGGTTTCGCGCGAGACGGTGGCTTCGATGTTGCTGGCCGAACCCCCTGCGGGCGCCGACGCCTTGAGCCAGGCCTTTGCCATGGCCAAGTCCGATGACGAGCTCAACCGCCTGTTTGCCGTCGACGCCGAGACACAGTTGCCCGATGACCTGCTCATGCTCACCGACAAGATGAGCATGGCCGTGTCGCTGGAATGCCGCGTGCCGCTGCTGGACCACGAACTGGTCGAGATGGCGGCCGCCATTCCCGGGCCAGCCAAGGTGCGCGGCGGGCAGCTCAAGCATCTCATGAAGGCGGCGCTGGCTGACGTGCTGCCGCCCGACATCCTGCACCGCAAGAAGCGCGGTTTTGGCACGCCCATGGGCGCCTGGCTCAAGCGCGAATTGGCACCCGTGCTGCACGAGCTGCTCTCGCCTGCCGTGGTGCGCCGGCGCGGCCTGTTCAACCCTGCGGTGGTCAGCAGCCTGGTGGCCGACCACGCCGCCAGCCGCGCCGACGGCACCGACGCGCTGCTGGCGTTGCTGAACCTGGAAGTCTGGTCGCGCATCTACCTCGACCGCCGTTCGCACCAAGACGTGGCCGACGAACTGCACCGCCTGGCCGGCCAGCCCCTGAGGGCCGCGGCGTGAACATCCTGTACCTGTGCCACCGTTTCCCCTTTCCGCCCAAGCGCGGCGGCAAGATCCGGCCTTTCAACATGATCCGGCACTTGCAGGCTTCGGGCCACCAGGTCACCGTGTGCTCGCTGGCGCGCTCGGCGGCGGAGGCCGAAGAAGGGCGTGGCATCGCGGCGCATTGCACAGCCTTCCACATGGGCCATGTGAAGGAACCGGTGCAGTTTGCACGCATGATCGCGCGGCTGCCTTTGCCTACACCCTCTTCAATGGGCTACTTCTATTCCACCGAGCTGGCGGCCAAAGTGCGGCAACTGCTGGCCTCGCAGCGCTGGGACCTGATCTTCGTGCACTGCTCTTCGGTGGCGCAGTACGTGCAGCATGTGAAAGACGTGCCCAAGATCCTGGACTTCGGCGACATGGACTCGCAGAAGTGGCTGGAGTACGCCCACTACAAACCCTTTCCCCTCAGCCTGGGCTATACGCTCGAAGGCAACAAGATGCTGTGGGCTGAAAAGCGTCTGGCGCGCCGCTTCGACCTGTGCACCGCCACCACGCGCGCCGAGTGGCAAACGCTGGACGGCTACGGCACCGGTGCCGCCACCGACTGGTTTCCCAATGGCGTGGACGCGCAGTTTTTCAGCCCCACCGACGGCGCCTACGACGCCGACACCATCAGCTTCATCGGCCGCATGGACTACTACCCCAACCAGGAATGCATGCAGCGCTTCTGCGACCAGGTGTGGCCGCTGCTGCGGCAGCAGCGCCCGCAAATGAAGCTGCTCATCGTCGGCGCCGATCCCTCGCCGGGCATGCTGGCCCTGGGTCAACGCCCGGGTGTCACGGTCACCGGCTCGGTGCCGGAAGTGCAGCCCTACATCCGCGGTTCGGCGCTGATGGTGGCACCGCTGGCCATCGCCCGCGGCACGCAGAACAAGATCCTCGAAGCCATGGCCATGGGCGTGCCCGTGGTCACCAGCAGCGTGGCCGCAGGCGGCGTCGATGCCGAGCCCGAGAACCACCTGCTGGTGGCCGACACGCCGCAGCAGATCGCGGCCGCCGTTCTGCGCATCACACAGAATCCGGCTCAGCGGCAACACTTTGCCAAATCCGGGCGTGAGCGAATGCTCAGCCACCACGCCTGGCCCCGCTCGATGCAGCGGCTGGACGGCATCATTGAAAGTTGTTTGCGCGGCTACCGCCAGAACAACCCCCAGACTTTGCGGACCCCAGCATGAAGATCAGCATTTTTGGCCTCGGCTATGTGGGCGCGGTGTCGCTGGCCTGCCTGGCCCGCGACGGCCACCAGGTCATCGGTGTCGACATCGACCAGACCAAGCTTGAACTCATCGCCGCCGGCAAGACCCCGGTGGTGGAAGAGGGCATGGTCGAACTGATGCAGCAGGTGGCGGGCAATGGCCGCGTCACGGTCACCACCGACACCCGCGCCGCCGTGATGGGCAGCGAGATCAGCCTGGTCTGCGTGGGCACGCCCTCGGCGGCCAACGGCAGCCAGGACCAGGGCGCCATCGTGCGCCTGGCGGCCCAACTGGGACAGGCCTTGGCCGGCAAGAGCGAGCCGCATGTGGTGGTGTTCCGCTCGACCATCGTGCCGGGCACGGTGGAAGACGTGCTGCGCCCCATCGTCGAACGCGAGTCCGGCAAGAAGGACGGCGTCGATTTTTTCCTCTGCTTCCAGCCCGAGTTCCTGCGCGAAGGCAGTTCGATCCGCGACTACGACAAGCCGCCCTTCACCATCATCGGCGCCAACCACCCGGCGGCGGCCGAGCGGCTGAAGGCGCTGTTCGGCCACCTGCCTTGCAAGTTCATGCAGACCTCGGTGCGCGCAGCCGAGATGATGAAGTACACCTGCAACAACTTCCACGCGCTGAAGATCAGCTTCGCCAACGAAACCGCGCGGCTGTGTGATGCGCTGGGCGTGGATGGCTTTGAAGTGATGGACCTGGTGTGCCAGGACACGCAGCTCAACATCTCGCGCGCCTATCTCAAACCCGGCTTCGCCTTCGGCGGCTCGTGCCTGCCGAAGGACCTGCGTGCGACGTCGTACCTGGCCAAGATCCACGACGTCGAGATCCCCGTGCTCGACAGCATCTTGCGTTCCAACCGCAGCCACCTCGACTTGGCGATGCACAAGCTGATGGCCACGGGCAAGCGCAAGATCGGCTTCGTCGGGCTGTCTTTCAAGACCGGCACCGATGACCTGCGCGAAAGCCCCCTCGTGTCGCTGGCCGAGATGGCCATCGGCAAAGGTCTGCAACTCTCGGTCTACGACCCGGACGTGCACCTCGCGCAGTTGCTTGGCGCCAACCGCCGCTACATCGAGACGCACCTGCCCCACATCGGCCAGGTTCTCGAGCGCGACCTGGACAAGGTCATCGATGATTCCGACGTGCTGGTCGTCGGCTTGAACGCCCCCGAGGTAGCCGACCGGCTGGCGGCGCGCTGCCGCGCCGACCAGGTCTTGCTCGACCTGGTCAATCTGCCGGGGCGCGATCGTTTCAGCGCCGAGATCGTCGGCCTGTGCTGGTAGCAAACGCCGCCTTGCGGCCCATTGGGTGACGATGACTGCACTGTCCGACAAGCTGCTGGCCCGCCACTACGGCGGCAGCGAGCATCCCTACCGCTCTTACGAGCTGGCCGTCGACCGGCTGCTGCCCAAGGGCGGCACGCTGCTCGACGCCGGCTGCGGCCGGAGTGTCCCCGTGCTGCGCAAGTACCTGGGCCGCGCCGGGCGGCTGATCGGCGTCGAGCTGGTGGACTTCACGGACGTGCCGGCGGGCATCGAGACGTACAACGCCGACCTCGCCAAGCTGCCCTTGCCCGATGCCTGCGTCGACCTCATCATGTCGCGCAGCGTCTTCGAGCACCTGGCGGACCCGGACTCGGTGTACCGCGAGTTCGCGCGGGTGCTCAAACCCGGCGGTGCGCTGGTGTTCCTGACCGCCAACATGTGGGACTACGGCACGCTCGTGGCGCGTTTGGTGCCCAACCGTTTTCACGCCGCCATCGTGCGTACCGTTGAAGGCCGTGCCGAGGAAGACACCTTCCCCACGCAGTACAAGACCAACACACCCGGCGCGGTGCAGCGGCTGGCGGACTCGTCCGGCCTGAAGGTCGAGGCCTTTCGCTACCTCAGCCAGTACCCCAACTACCTGATGTTCAATGGCGTGCTGTTTTTCATCGGCATGTGCTACGAAAAGCTGATCAGCCGCTTTGAGGCGCTGCGCTTCCTGCGCGGCTGGATCCTGGTCACTTTGCGACGACCATGACGGCCCCGACCGAGGTCGCTTCCGCGCCTGGCGTTTGCCGCCCCCAGTCGGCAAGCCTGCCCCGCCTGTGCATCGTCGGCCCGCTGCCACCGCCGGCCGGCGGCATGGCCAACCAATGCGAGCAGTTGATCCGGCTGTTGCGGCAGGACGGCATCCAGGTCGATGTGGTGCGCAGCAACGCGCCCTATCGGCCGGCATGGATTGGCGGTGTGCCCATCGTGCGCGCCGGGTTCCGGCTCCTGCCTTACCTTTGGGCGCTGTGGCGAGCCGCCGGCCGGGCCCAGGTTTTTCACCTGTTTGCCAACTCCGGTTGGGCCTGGCACCTGCTGTGTGCGCCTGCGATGTTCATCGCGCGCCAGCGCGGGGCCGCGGTGGTGGTCAACTACCGGGGCGGCAACGCCGACCCGTTCTTTGCCAGCGCACCACGCCATGTGCTGCGCAGCCTGGGTGCCGCCGCCTTGCGCGTCACGCCGTCGGGCTACCTGCTGCGTGTTTTTGGCCGCCACGGGCTGGACGCGCAGGTCATCCCGAACATCGTCGATCTGTCGCGCTTCAAGCCCGTGCCCCGGCGTGACTTCGGTGCCGCGCCGCGGCTTCTGGTGGCGCGCCACCTCGAGCCGATCTACGACATCGCCACCTCGATCCGTGCGCTGGCGCAAGTGCGGCAAAGCTTTCCCGCTGCAGAACTGACGGTGGCCGGCAGCGGCCCCGACCTGCCGCAGTTGCAGGCCCTTGTGGCCAGCCTGGATTTGACTGGCGCGGTGCAGTTTGTCGGGCGCGTTGACAACGCCGCGATGCCGCGCCTTTATGCCATGGCCGACTGCGTCATCAATTCGAGCACCGTCGACAACATGCCGATTTCGCTGCTCGAGGCCTTTGCCAGCGGCTTGCCTGTGGTCAGCACCGATGCCGGGGGCATCCCCGACATGGTCGAACACGGCGTCAGCGGCCTGCTGGTCGGCGTGGGCGACCCGGCGGCGCTGGCGCGTGCGGTGTGTCGGGTGCTGCAGGACCCGGCGTTGGCGCGGCGTCTGGGCCAGGCTGGCCTGGATCAGGCGCAGAAGTACGCCTGGCCCCGGGTGGCGGCGTTGTGGCTTGATGCCTACCGGCGCGCCGCAGCGCCGGCCAGCCGATGAGCGCCTACACCGCGCTGTGTGCGGGGCTCTTGTTCCCGCTGCACGAACGGCTGAAGGGGCATGACAGCATCGCCCGTCGGCGCCTGCTTGAGCGCAGCCAGTGGCTGCCAGCCGACGAGCTGGCGGCGCTGCAGCTGGCCAATCTAAAGCGGTTTCTGCAGGACATCGGCCAGCAAGTGCCCTTTTACCAGGCACGTTTTGCCGCGGCGCGTTTCGACCCGGCGGCCATGAGGTCGGTGGCCGACCTGGCGCAGTTGCCCTTGCTCACGAAGGCAGACATCCGCGCCAACGCCGATTCGATGAAGGCCGCCGGTCACGGCACCCTGACGCGCTACAACACCGGCGGCTCGTCAGGCGAGCCGCTGATCTTCTACACCGGGCTGGCGCGCAAGAGCCACGACGTGGCCGCCAAGTGGCGTGCCACGCGCTGGTGGGGCGTGGACATCGGCGACCCGGAACTGGTGGTCTGGGGCAGCCCGATCGAGCTCGGTGCGCAAGACCGCGTGCGCCGCCTGCGCGACACCTTGCTGCGCAGCCACCTGCTGCCCGCTTTCGAGATGTCGGCGGCCAAGCTCGATCACTTCGTGGCCCACATTCGGGCCACGCGCCCGGCCATGCTGTTTGGCTACCCGTCCAGCCTGTCGCTCATCGCGCGCCACGCCCACACACGCGGCGTGCGGCTGGACGACCTGGGCGTGCGCGTGGTCTTCGTCACCTCCGAGCGCCTGTATGACGAACAACGCCAGGCAATTTCGAGCGCCTTCGCCTGCCCGGTGGCCAACGGCTACGGTGCGCGCGACGCCGGTTTCATCGCCCACGAATGCCCGGCCGGCAGCCTGCATGTCAGCGCCGAAGACATCGTGGTCGAGACCGTGCGGCCCGATGGCTCGGCGGCCGCCGCAGGGGAGTCCGGCGAGATCGTCGTCACCCACCTGGCCACACGCGACTTTCCTTTCGTCCGCTACCGCACCGGAGACGTCGGCGTGCTCGGCGGCGCAGCGTGCGCCTGCGGTCGCGGGCTGCCTGTGCTGCGCGAGATCGAAGGCCGCACGACCGACTTCGTCGTCGCCCAGGACGGCACGGTGATGCATGGCCTGGCGCTGATCTACACCTTGCGCGACCTGCCGGGTGTGGAACGGTTCAAGATCGAGCAGCTGTCGCTTGACTGCACGCGGGTGCGGGTGGTTGCTGGCCCGCTCTTCGGTGCCGCCGACGAAGAGCGCATCCGGCGCGACTTCAAGGCCCGGCTTGGTGCCGAAGTTGAGGTGCGCATCGAACGCGTGGCCGAGATCGCGCCAGAAGCCTCGGGCAAGTTCCGCTATGTGTCGAGCCGCGTGACGCTGCCGCAGACCGAGCCCACCCATGCGTGACCTGCTGATCCTTGGCATTCTCGCCAGCGCTTTGCCCTTTGCGCTGATGCACACCTGGGTGGGCGTGCTGCTATGGAACTGGATCAGCCTGATGAACCCCCACAAGCTGGCGTATGGCATCGCCTTCAATGCGCCGGTGGCCGCCATCGCGGGTGGTGCTGCATTGATCTCGCTTTTCGTAGGCAAGGACAAGCTGCGCATGCCGACCGACCCACCCGTCATCGTGCTGGGTCTTTTTGTGCTGTGGATGTGCTTCACGACGGCGCTTGCCTTCGACCCTGCCGGTTCGCTGGAGCAGCTCATCAAGGTGCTGAAGATCCTGCTCATGGTCGGCGTGGCCTTCGCCGCCATCCAGTCCCGCAAGCACATCGAGCTGTTGATCTGGGTCTGCGTGCTGTCACTGGGCTACTACGGCGCCAAGGGCGGGGTCTTCACGCTGATGACCGGCGGCGGCGAGCGGGTGTGGGGCCCACCGGGTGGTTTCATCGAGGAAAACAACTCCCTTGCGGTGGCCTTGGTGATGACGATCCCCTTCGTCAACTACCTGCGTCTGGTGTCATCGCGCGCAATCGTGCGCTATGGTTTGTTGGGCCTGATGCTCCTGTGCGCGGTGTCGGCGCTGGGTTCGCAGTCGCGCGGCGCATTGCTAGCCATTTCATCGATGACCTTCGTGCTCTGGCTGCGATCAGAAAAGAAGCTGGTGGCCGGTTTGGTCCTCGTCGTCGCGGCGACCAGCCTGGTGGCCTTCATGCCTTCGTCGTGGGAAAAGCGCATGAGCACGATTCAAACCTACGAAGAGGACACGTCGGCCACGTCCAGGCTGGAAGCCTGGAAGATGTCCTTCAACCTGGCCAACGACCGCCCGATTGGCGGCGGCTTCAACATCTACACGTGGGAGACCTACGCCAAATACAACCCGGCTTCGAGATTGCCGCAGGCTGCACACAGCATCTATTTCTCGGTCCTCGGCGAACATGGATATGTCGGGCTGTTGCTCTACCTGACCTTGGGGGTGACGTCATTCCGGCTTGCGTCGCGAATCCGGCGTGAGACGAAAGACGTGCCGCAAGCCAACTGGGCCTACTACCTGGCCGGCATGTGCCAGGTCTCGTTGGTCGGCTTTGCCGTCGGTGCCTCGTTCCTGAGCCTGGCCTACTTCGACCTCACCTACAACATCATCGTCCTCCTGGTGGCGACGCGGCGCTGGGTCAGTGAACGCGGTTGGGAGAAGGAGCCCCGTGGCGCTTTCGGCTCCGTTGAACCTCTCGGCAACAAGGCCATGGCCGCAGCGCGCCAGGCGAAGGCCACCGCATGATCCGCACCGCGGCGCATTGGCTTTCGCCCGGCGGCGCTCGGGCTCGGCTGTCGGTGTTGATCTTTCACCGCGTGTTCGCGCAGCCTGATCCGCTGGCCCCGAGCGAGCCCGACCTGCCGCGCTTCGAGCAGTTGCTGCGCTGGGTCTCGCGCTGGTTCCAGGTGCTGCCGCTCGACGAGGCCGTCGCGCGCCTGGCAGCCGGCACGCTGCCGCCACGCGCGGCGGCAATCACCTTCGACGACGGCTATGCCGACAACGCCGAGGTGGCCCTGCCCGCCTTGCTGCGCGCGGGCCTGCCTGCCACCTTCTTCATCGCTACCGGCTTTCTCGACGGCGGCCGCATGTTCAACGACACGGTGATCGAAGCCGTGCGCGCCTGCCGGGGCCCGTGGCTGGACCTCGAACAGGCCGGGCTGGGGCGCTGGGCCATGGACAGCATCGAATCGCGCCGCCAGGCCATCGACCGGCTGCTTCCAGCGGTCAAGTACCTCGAACCACCGCGGCGCGAGGCAGTGGTCGCCTTGGTGCAGCAAGCCGCGGGCGCGCCGTTGCCAACCGACCTGATGATGCGGTCAGAACAAGTGCTCACGCTGCGCCGCGCCGGCATGCAGATCGGCGCACACACGCGCACACATCCGATCCTGTCGCGCCTTGGCGAGCGCGTGGCAAGGGAAGAGATCGAGGGCAGCAAACAAGATCTCGAGTCGATGCTGGGCGAGCCCGTGACCCTCTTTGCCTATCCGAATGGAAAACCCGGCACAGACTACGGCCCCGAGCACGCCATCATGGTGCGCGAAGCCGGGTTCGCTGCCGCGGTATCTACAGCACCCGGCGCTGCATCTGCCGGCAGTGACCCTTTTCAGGTGCCGCGGTTCTTGCCCTGGGACCGTGCGCGAATGCGCTTCGGCTTGCGCTTGCTGAACAACCTGCGCTCCGACGGTGGCGCGCGAGCCTGAGGTGAGGGCCCGTCTGGCCTGCAGATTCGCCGGGTGGGCCCTGGCGGGGGCACTGCTCGTCGGGGCTCCGGTCGCCGTGGCCATGCCCGACGGCTTCATGCCGACGGATGACGCTGTCGGGCCGACCTGTGCCTATTACCTCGGCATGGGCAATATGCCCTGGCGCCACCCGGGCGGCGACTGGGTGGACGCAGACGGCCTGCGCCAGGGCAACAGGCCCTATGGTGCCGTTGCGATCGCCGCAGGGCGCGGCCGGCAGACCGCGGAGCTGGATCTCACCGAACTTGTCCGCGGCTGGCTTGACGGCCGCTACCGCAACGCCGGCCTGCTGCTGCGTGCCTTGGACGGTGGCGGCGTCGTCTCCTTCCACAGCCGCGAATCTGTCGACAAGGGCGCGCGCCCGTGGCTCAAGCTGCAGTGGAGCGACGGGTCCAGCAGCCGGCTTGCGCCGGCCGCCGACACCCACCTGGACTGCAGTTCACTCAGCAGTCTGGGGGGCCAGCCGCAACTGCTGGTGAGCTCGCAGCAGAGCGCGCTCTTCGTCTTCGGGTTGCCGGCCAGGCCGGGGTTGGCACTGCTGCGTGCGTCGCTGAGCCTGGTGTCTGATCAACAGTACGGCAAGGGCGCGTCGGTGGGTGTGTTTCGCGCCGAGCCGCCCTACGCTGCGCCGCAGGGCCAGCCGGCGATGGGCATCGCGCAGCGCTACCCCATGGATGCCCATCTGCGTGAGCACCCGGCCGTCTTGACGACCGCCGGCTTCGAGAGTTACTTCTGGTTCAAGGAATGGCTCGGCATCGGATGGCTGCGCAGCAAGGCGCAGGCTGTCGAGAGTGACCCAGAGCGCAAGTTCGAACCCCTGTCGGGCCGTGCCCTGCGCGTGACGCTCAAGCGCGGCGCAAACCTCGGCCTGGACCTGTCGTACGCCTTCAAGGCCGCAAACCTGCCCGAGCCGGAAGAGATCTACTTCCGCTATTACCTGCGCTTTGCCGATGACTGGAATCCGTCCATCGAAGGGGGCAAGCTGCCGGGCATCGCCGGCACCTACGGTCAGGCAGGCTGGGGTATGCGCAAGACGGATGGGTACAACGGCTGGTCGCTGCGCGGTGAGTTTTCGCCGCGGCCGCCGGATTCACCTTCCGTGGCCGGGCTGACCGCCATCGGTTCTTATGCCTACCATGCCGACATCGAGGACTCGGCAGGCGACAACTGGGCTTGGGGCGAAGGCCCGGCGGGCGTGCTCGAGAACAACCGCTGGTATTGCATCGAACAGTACGTGAAGATGAACACGCCGCGACAGAAGAATGGCGTTGTCCGGGCCTGGATCGACGGTCACCGTGTTTTCGAAAAGACCGACGTTCGATTCCGCCATGTCCCGGACATCAAGATCGAAAAAGTCTGGCTCAATGTCTACCATGGCGGCGTGCTGCCGGCGCCACGCGACATGTCGCTCTACATCGACAACCTGGTGGTCGCGCGGCAGTACATCGGTCCCATGAGTCGCTGATTGAAGACTGGCCGCAAGTCGTGAACGTGCAAAGTTCGCGACGTGGTGGCGGCCCGACCGTGACCCGCTTCCTACAATGTGCGATTGCGCTTGCCGCACGCGCACCCGCGCAGTAGCGCCTGGCGCATGAGGTCGGTTTTCACCTGAATGCAGCAGCATCGACACGGCAGCTCCGCTTGATGGCTTCAGCCTGGTTTAGTCAGGGCGCAGCGCCATGAGCGACCTCAAGCGCAGGATGGCCAGTGGCGCAGCCTGGCTGGTGCTGTTCCGCCTGACTGACCGAGGCATCGGCTTCATCTCGACGCTGATCCTGGCAAGACTCTTGGTGCCGGCGGACTTCGGTCTGGTGGCCATGGGCACGTCCATCCTGGCCGCGCTGGAACTGCTTGGGGCCTTCAGCTTCGATATCGCACTCATCCAGAACCAACGCGCCGAGCGGCGCCACTACGACACTGCCTGGACCTTTTCGGTCTTGTTCGGCTGTGTCAATGCGATCGGCATGTGTCTGCTGGCGGCGCCGGCGGTGGGCTTCTTCAACGAACCACGCGTCGAGGGCCTCATGTATGCGTTGGCGCTGTGCACGTTGATCCAGGGTTTCGACAATGTGGGCATCGTCGCTTTCCAGAAGGACCTGGAACTGCACAAGGAATTCTGGTTTGGCCTGGCCAAGAAACTCATCGGCTTTGTCGTCACCATCACTGCGGCTTTTGCGCTCCAAAGCTTCTGGGCGCTGGTGTGCGGGATGTTGGCATTGCGGGTGACCAGTCTGGGACTGAGCTACGTGCTGCATCCATACAGGCCGCGACTGTCGCTGGCCGCGGCGGGTGAATTGTTCGGTTTTTCCAAGTGGCTGCTGCTGAACAACCTGCTGATCTTTCTCAACAACCGGGGCACGGACTTCGTCGTCGGCAAGGTCAGCGGCGCTGCCGCATTGGGCCTGTATTCCATCTCCTACGAGCTGGCCAATCTACCCACGACCGAGCTGGTTCATCCTATTTCGCGTGCCGTGTTCCCGGGCTACTCGCGGTTGGCGGCCGACCTGGCGCAACTGCGGCTGGCCTTCGTGCAGGTGATCTCCCTGGTCGCATTGCTCACGGTGCCGGCGGGTGCACTCATCGGGTTGGTGGCAGAACCGCTGGTGCTATTGCTGCTGGGCGCCAAATGGATGGGCGCCGTCCCGCTCATCCAGGTGCTGGCGGTGTTCGGCATCGTGCGCTCCCTTCACGGCCCGAACGGATCGATCTATCTGGCACTGGGTAAGCCCAGAATCATTGCCGCGCTGCAATGCGTTCAGTTGTTCATTGCCATCGCGCTGATGCTGTATCTGGTGCCCAGATTCGGACCCATCGGCGCTGCGTGGGCCCTGCTGGCCGGCGCCTGCGTCGCCATGAGCGCCAACTACGTCATGGTGCTGCACGAATTGAAGTTGCCATTTCTGCAACTGATGGCGGCGGCATGGCGGCCGTTCCTGGCGGCCCTTGCCATGGCGCTGGGGGTCATCATGCTCGATGGGCTGCTCTGGCCTTCGGCAGGCGCTGTGGGCGTGAGCGCGAATGCTGTGCGCCTGGTGGCATTGTCCGCCGCAGGGCTGGCGTGTTATGTCGCCACTGTCAGCGCCTGCTGGCTGGTCGCGGGCAGACCGGTCGGTGCCGAATCTCAGCTGGTGAGCCTGCTCGCTTCGCGTTTGCGGCCGGCTCGGAAGACTTCGCAGCTCAATCCTGGAGAAAAAATTGGAAAAGATGCCGCAGGTACCGAAGACCTACGATGAAATGTTCAAGGCCGGGGGCCACGCGGGCGTGTTCGACCTGCCCTACCGGCGGTCTCCGTACTATCCGATGTTCAAGGCGGTCCGCGAGTTCCTCTACGAGCAGAACGTGCAGCGCCTCCTGGAGGTGGGCTGCGGAACCGGCACCATGGCCCACATGTTGTTTGACGGCAGGCCCATCGCCTACCGCGGTTTCGACTTCAGCCCCGTCGCCGTCGAGAAGGCCAAGAAGCGCACCGGGCGCAGCGAAGAGTTCTTTGTCGGCGATGCGACGCTACGGGCCACGTATGCCAATCTGCAATACGACGCGATCGTCTGCACTGAAGTGCTGGAACACATCGAGGACGATCTGCTGGCGATCAGCCATTGGGCGCCTGGTACTTTTTGCGTCTGCAGTGTTCCCAACTATGACGCAGACACGCATGTGCGTCATTTCAAGACGGCGGCCGAAGTGGCGGGCAGATACGAAGGGCTGATCGACATCCAGTCGATCGTGACGCGCCGCAAGCCGTTTCTGGATGACCTGTCGTTAGCCAGTTGGCTCAAGGCCGTCAGGTGGAACCGTTATCGACTTGATCGGCTGCGCTGGCTGATGGGGTTCTCCGACTTCGATAACGATGGTGGCTGGTTCATTTTCGCCGGCCGCCGCCGGCCGGCCTGACTGGGTGGCGCGACGCCTGGTGTATGGAGATCGGATGACCGCTATGAATGACTCCCCAGCCTCCGCGCCAGTTGGCTGCAGATTGGTGGTACTGGCACCGAATGCCTGGCGCGGGCAATGGGTGAACCGTCAACAGCTGTTCTCGCGCCTGGGGCGCACTCACACGGTTCTCTACTCGACTGGGGGCTGGTTCACCTGGGACCGCCACAGCACGGAGTGGCGCACGGCGCCAAGGCTGGGCGCCTTTGAGAGGGCTGACAACGTTTGGGTCGATGAGTCGCCGCAAGCCCTGATGCGGTTCCCGAGGTTCCCGCTGCTGGATGGTCTGGTAATTCGTATGCAGGCACGCCGCTGGGCCAGGTTCATGCGCAAACGCGGCACGGGCCCCTTGGTCGCTTACGTCTTTCACCCGATGTTCCTGCCCTACGTCAGGCACATCGGCGCCGAATACGTCGTGTACCACGCCTACGACTTGTATGAGCACACACCCGGGTGGAACGAGACGCTGGCGCAGGACCAGAGAACCTTGCTGCGCAGCGCGGACATGGTGGTTGCCGCGTCAGAACAGATTGCCCAAGCGCTGCGTACCCAGGTAGAAAGAGACATCCGCGTGCTGCCCAACGGCGCCGATATTGAGGCGCTGAGTCATGCCCTGTCGGTGCGCCTGCCAGAGCCGCAGGACCTGGCCGAGATACCGCATCCCCGTCTGGGGTGGGTCGGAAGCCTCCATCCCCAGGTCGACTTCGGATTGATCGCCGACCTGGCCGCGCGTCGACCTGGCTGGAACTTTGTCCTCGTCGGGAATCTGGTCGAGCATTCGGACCCCCGTTCTGAAGCCGAACGCGCAAGATGCGTGGACTTGCCCAACGTGCATTTCCTCGGCGCCAAGCCGGTTGA
>Ga0335394_10003425_pt1 | contig 18004 bp, 14 predicted proteins | sample MAT03_FD_205741 | JGI IMG/M metagenome (GOLD analysis project Ga0335394, IMG submission 205741) | Freshwater microbial communities from Lake Fryxell liftoff mats and glacier meltwater in Antarctica - MAT-03 (spades assembly) (version 2) ... | reverse complement strand
CCATCGCCAAACCGTCACCAGTGGAGGCGTAATCGTTCGAGGTAGTGTTGTAAACCCGACCGTAACCCCCCGTAGCAAACATCACCGCCTTAGCCCGCACGACGGCAATTTCACCGTCTATCAGGTTAAACATAACCACGCCCTTGGCTTGGCCTGCTTCCAAAATCAGGCGGGTAACGTACCACTCCTGATAAATGTGAACTCCACAGCGCCGCAGATTGTTGACTAATTCGTGGAGGATAGCGTGACCGGTTTTGTCGGCGGCGTAGCAGGTGCGGTTGTGGGAATGTCCGCCGAAAGCGCGCTGGGCAATTCTGCCGTCTGGAAGGCGCGAGAAAAGGACTCCCATGTGTTCTAAATCGATGACTACACCTGGTGCTTCGCGGGTGAGGATTTCTACCGCGTCTTGGTCGGCTAAATAGTCTGAACCTTTTACTGTGTCGAAGGCGTGGGCTTTCCAACTGTCTTCGGGATCGACGTTTTGCAGGCTGGATGCCATGCCGCCTTGGGCTGCGACGGAGTGCGATCGAATCGGGTGAGTTTTGGCAACAACTGCTACCTTGAGACTGGGGTCAGTCCGCGCAATTTCTACAGCGGCGCGGCAACCTGCTAAACCGCCGCCTACAATGATTACGTCGTGTTCCAGCATTGTTTGAGTAATTTTGAGTGTTCTCCTCAACTTATCGTGACGCAAAAAAAAACTTCCTATCAAAAGATCGGGAAGTTTTTTAACTTTTGATTGGAATGGAACATCAAAAGTTACAATTTCAAATGAAATTAGCCGAGAGTTTCTACAGGCTGCTGATTGGATTGATTTCCCGTTGCAGAAGGTTGATCTTCGGTGGCGGGGTCTACCGCAAGCACTTGAATGTTATTTAGCAGAGTTGTAACGAAAGCAAACAGCAAGAAGGGCAGAGACAGCACTAAAATCAAGCCGACGGTAGCCAAGGCGTAGATTTGGCGGGCGCTACTCCACAAGGCGAGTGCCGACGCTAGACTTAGGAAGATGACTATCAGCCAAACAATGATTTGACCGTAAATGTCGCCAAAGGTGAGGGTACATTTAAGGCGATAGTTTTGGATGTTATTCATTTGATGCCTCGGGAGATTGCTATTACGACTTGTCCAAAAATACTTTGACAGTGCGTCAATGCCCACTTTGACACTCCGGGCGCGTGAACGCGCGGGGATTCTTGGTTCACCCAGTTGATTTGCTCGTTGATGTCGCCACCAAAGAGTAGAGATCAGTCTGTTCCCAAGCGTTAATTTCGGCGTGCCCCGCCGTATTTGAATTGATTCCTACTTGCTTCAACCCTTTCGCCAAAATATTCAGCGAGGCGTTGTGATCACGATCTAATATCACACCGCAACCGCAAATATGGGTTCGGGTTGACAGCGTTTTTTTAACGAGATTGCCACAATTTGAACAATCTTGGGAAGTATACTGAGGGGCGACAGCAACTACTGTTTTGCCGTATATTTTCCCAAAATATTCTAACCATTGAGCAAACTGATCCCAAGCTGCATCGCTAATTGATTTAGCAAGCTTATGATTTTTAACCATATTCCGCACCTGAATCTCTTCGTAGGCTACAAAATCGCTAGATTTTACCGCGCACAACGCCGTCTTGATGGCGAAGTCTTTACGCTGCCTGCTGACCTTCAGGTGTTTTCTTCCTAACTTATCGATGGCTTTTTTTCGATTGCCAGAACCTTTTTTTTTTCGAGAGACTCGTTTCTGCAATCTTTTCAAAGCTTTTTCACTTTTGCGGAGGTATCGAGGGTTGGCGACTGTTTCACCATCGCTGTCGGTATAGAAGTGATTTAATCCCACATCTATCCCAATAGCTTTACCAGTGGGAACAGGTTCCTCTTTTCGCTCCACATTGATACAAAACTGGGCGTAGTATCCGTCGGCACGACGCACAACTCTGATCCGTTTAATCTCGTCGGGCGCATAAAAATGCAAATCCCGACTACAGATCAACTTAAACTTTCCAGCAGCAAAACCATCCTTAAATGTTAGACATTTTTTGTCGGTGGAAAGTAGCCATCCTGATGTTTTGTATTCTACAGAACGAGTATGTTTTTTAAACTGCGGGTATCCCTTTTTTCCTGGTTTTTTGGCTTTGCAATTAGCGAAAAAACGTTGAATAGCCCAAATGGCACGTTCAGCCGAGGCTTGACGTGCCATTGAGTTAAGCTTGCCTGCCCATTCAAACTCTTTTGCCATAATGGCGCATTGTTTGTAGAGGTCAACCAGCTTAACTCCTTGATTTTCTGTCCAATATTTAAGAGTTTTGTTTCGGACAAATTGAGCCGTCCTAATCATCTCGTCAATGATTCGGTATTGGTGTGCTTTGCCTTTTAACTTGAACTCTAATGTTATCATGCAAACATCTTACCGCATTTACGAAAAACTGCGCTCACAAATCTGTATCTTTAATAATCCTTTACAATTTGTAGAGATTAAAGCCGTCCTAGAAGGACGGGGCTTTAGACCCAAAATTTTTGGTAAACATTCTTTAATAAGTTGCCACAACACTTGATAAATTTTTGCTTCTGACTGGGAAATTCGGGAAACACAGTTGGCTGACGCACTCCGAGGCCTAGAAACCGGGTTTTTTACTGTTTTGGCGGGCTGACTAGAAGTAAACGTGCGAAAAACCAAGGTGATGGCCGCCCGTGCGTCCAGGATTAGGAAACCAAGGCATAAGGGGAAAGTCTACTTTTTGAGGGAGCCCTGACTTGGTAAAGTAATGTTAAGCTGCGTGGGAATGGAATCAACCTTTATAGCGTCGCACCTGTCTTTTCGCCCATGTCTTCAGAGAGCAAATTGCTGATTTCGCGCTGTTTCCTGGCTGGTTTGGGAACGCAGACGTTTGTGTACCGCGAAGACCGGATTCCCCAAGAGAGTCCGGTGCTGGTGGTGAGCAATCACCGCAGTTTCTTAGATCCTGTGCTGCTGACGGCGGCTTTGGGTCGATCGATCCGCTTTGCTTGTCATCATTACATGGGTCAAGTTCCGGTCATGAGGGAAGTGGTCACGACTTTCGGCGCTTTCCCCTTAGAAGCACCGGAACACCGACTGCAGCATTTTTTCTCTCAAGCGACAGCGCTGCTGCAAGGCGGGGAGATGGTGGGGGTGTTTCCAGAGGGTGCAGAACCGATGGTGAAGCTTACTGGGCCCAATACTGTGGGGAAGTTTCAGCGGGGATTTGCTCATTTGGCTTTGCGGGCGCCGGTGCGGGATTTGGCGGTTTTGCCGGTGGCGATTAGTTCTTTTGAGGAACAGTCAATACGATCGGGTGTACCGCTCAAGTTGTTGAGTTTGTTTGATCCTTCCGAACCGTTGTTCGATCGATCTGGGTGGCATCCTGTGATAATTTATCAGCGAGTTAATGTTTTAATCGGCCGGCCTTACTGGATTACTGTCGAGAGACAGCAGCAATATCGAGGCAAAAAAGCCAAAGCAGTTGTTGCTGAACTCACAGACCACTGTCAGGGAGAAATTGCAGAATTACTCCAACGAGGTTGTTTGTAAGTTTGTTGACTGTTGACTGTTGACTATTGGCTGGTGTCCGATTTCCAATTCTTTAATCGTTGACTGTTGACTGTTGACTGTTGGCTGGTGTCCGATTTCCAATTCTTTAATCGTTGACTGTTGACTGTTGGCTGGTGTCCGATTTCCAATTCTTTAATCTAAAATCTAAAATCTAAAATCGATTGACTTGAATCATGGCAAATGCTAACAACAAGGTTCGTTTTCTAACCCCCAAACCGCCGAAACCAGATCGGCCTTTATTTGTATTTCTGCCCGGTATGGACGGGGGCGGTTTGCTGCTGCGCTCCCAAATTCCTAAATTAGTCAATCATTTCGACATTCGTTGCTTAACTTTACCTGCGGACGATAGGCCTAGTTGGGATGTACTGGTTGGGGAAACAATTGCCTTAATTGAAGCCGAAAAGCAAGCCGGAAATCAGCATCGGCCGATTTATCTGTGCGGCGAGTCATTTGGGGGTTGTTTAGCGATGAAAGTTGTTTTAGAAGCTCCCCAATTGTGCGATCGACTAATTTTAGTCAATCCAGCTTCTTCATTCCGACAACAGCCTTGGGTGCAGTGGGGTTCCCATCTAACTCAGTGGCTGCCGGCGAACCTTTATCCGCTGTCGGTAATCGGTTTATTGCCGATATTAGCATCCTTAGGAAAGATTGCGCGCGACGACCGGCGCGCTTTGCTAGAAGCGATGCAAGCGGTACCGCAACACACGTCTGTGTGGAGATTGGCGTTAGTGCGATCGTTTAATGTTGACGAAAATCAGTTGCGCGGCATCAAACAGCAGACATTAGTAATTGCTAGCGGTGCCGATCGGCTGCTACCTTCTCTAGCAGAAGGGAAGCTTTTAGTCAAGGTAATTCCCAATGCGGAGATGGTGCTGCTGGGTAACAGCGGTCATGCTTGTTTGTTAGAAACAGATGTTAACCTTTACGGGATTATGCAAGCTCGCAATTTTTTGACTAAATCCGAAGAATATCTGTCATTAGTCAATAGTCATTAGTCATTAGCTATGACTTCTCAGTTATGAGTCGGTCGGGGCAAAATTAGAGATTGAGCGAGAGGTAAAGTTTATAGAACCCATTTGACATCTTTTGTAAAATCCTTACAGGGCAACTATTCTAGCCTAAATCTAGGATTCTACTGATTCGCCCCAAACCTAGTTGTGGTAATAAGTCTGGAATAGATGTCAAATGGGTTCTATATTACAATTAACCCGCCCTGACACTCATTAGTAAGTGCTCGAAGACCAGCCACTAATGACCAGCCAATAATGACCAGCCACTAATGACTAATGACTAATGACTAATGACTAATGACTAATGACTAATGACCAGCCACTAATGACTAATGACTAATGACTAATGACTAATGACTAATGACTAATGACTAATTAAGATTCAGCCATTTTTGAGCGTTAAGCCGCTGGACTACGCCAAACACCATGAGGTCGAGAGTAATCTTGCGCTCGTCTATCAAAAAAGGCTCTAAAGTGCTGGTATGGGTATTATTGTCAGCACAGGAAAAGGCTCTTTGACTTTGAATATTTTCTTGAGGAAAATACAGGTTAAATTGACGCTGACCTTCTTGGAATTTACCAATTACCTGCCAGCAATCTCCAGCGGAACTCATACCAGCAATGGGGAGTTTTTGCTTGGCAAAACGCACCTCTAAATCCTGAACGCCCTGCTTTGTCAAAGCAGTTTGCAAGGCGGGCAAATAATCTTGTTGAATAAATTCTGCAAAGGGCTTGTCTTCAACAGCAGGTGCTTTTTCCTTTTTAGCTTTAGCTGGGGGCTTGTCGCCGTCAGCGGCTTTAGCTGGGGGCTTGTCGCCTTCAGCGGCTTTGGCTGGGGGCTTGTCGCCGTCAGCGGCTTTGGCTGGGGGCTTTTTAGCTTTAGCTGGGGGCTTGTCAGTGCTGGGTAAGTCGGTTGTCTCGGGTGCGTCGGAACTCGGGGCGTTCTCGATCGCAGCACTGGGAGTTTCTGATTCGCCAGCGGTAGGGTTTTGCGGTTCTTCTGGCATTAAGGCTTCCTTGTACAAGTGATCGGTAGGAGTTTTGAGTTGAGATCCGGGCGATCGATCGAGTCGATCGCACAGATATTTTATCGAAAACCAAGCTTAAAGAATTGTCAGTCAAAAAACTTTGAAATCGAAACACTCGCTGCCGGGTTTGCCTCTTGACAAATTACAACTTTTGTGCTGATTCTAAATCTCAGCGACAGATCGTTCAATCAAACGGCGGGCGAGAGTTTGAATACCGGTGTGTTCGTAGTAGTTGGTAGTAATGTCGAGGAATGCGCCCACGTAGTCCACCTTGTCAGCAGAAATGTCTACAAAACTCTGCAAGTGGCCGAGTACGTTTTGAGGAGTCAAACCTCGATCGCTCACAAAAGAGCTCATCCAGCCAGAAACCGAGTTAAAGCTTTCGCCGATAAAGCCGAGCTGGCCTGCGGGAGAGCCGCCTGGAATCATGCCGCCGATCGACTTAAATGCCTGATTCTCTTGCAAATCGCTGGGGGAGAGCTTTTGAATCCAAGACTGAGTTGCCATGATAAAGTCTGGCCCCAAAGGAATCAAACCATCAAAACAAACCAAAGCAGCCATCCGCATCAGGGATTCGCCGCCGTAGTCGCCCAAGGAAGCGGCAAAATCGCCAATGCTGTCGCCGGGGAGGCCGTTAATTTGGCAAAAAGCGAGCAACTCAGTGACTAACTTCAAAGACAGATCGATCGTTTGAGCTTTTTCAGGCTTGGGAGTGATATTGCCGAGGAACGACAAAAACGAGACATTTTCCGCAACTTTATTAGCGAGGGCAGCACTGCCCAAAGCCTTGTCGGCGCTGTCAATAGTTTGGTAAAGCCAGAGAGCGCGTTGATAGCCCTGAGACTTATCGTTGAAGAGGTAGATGGCGCGATCGCCAATTTGCTGAATCAGTTCTTCGTCAGTTTCGCCAGTAACGGTGCGAATGGTATTTTCAAAGCCAACTAAATTGTTCCACTCGCCGGGAACAACAAAGTCAAGCGCTCGCAAGGCTTTGACAGTCATGTTGTCTTTAGGCAGTGTATCGACTAATTCAAAGACTGTTTTGCTCACAAAAAACTCCTTATGCTGGAACGAAAATCAAAGGTATTACTTTTGGCAGATGGCAAAAACTTCACACTCTCTTTGTGGCAAACTTAGTTTTGATAGCGCCCGACTCGAGTCTGGCGCGGAGTGTGACAAGAGACATTGCTACTTGACGCGGGCGAGGCCACCGAGGTTAAATTTTGACAGCCAAGCTTCGCGATCGCTCGCGGTAAAAGAGGGACTGCGGGATTGAACTTTCACCTGATAGCGATTTGCCACTAAAACAGCGGTACCATTAGCACCCTGATTAACGGCGGGATAGCCGCCAATTTTCTTGGTACTTTGCTGGAATTTTGTACCTGCGTTGGGGTTGCCGGCGATGTCGTTAATCGAGAGCACCGCGACATTTTGACCGCCTTTGTTCAGCTTAGCTTCAGCAAAACCAGATTTTTCTTGAGCGAAGACGCGATCGAATCCACCGCCAGAAGCCGGGAAGTATTTATTTAACTTACCGCCTGCAACTGCCTTTTTGGGCAGGTTTTGATTACTAGCACTTGATTTGTCAGCAGTTGTCTGCTTGGCTTTAGCAGGTGTTTGGGTGCTTTCCTCCTGGGCTTTGTCCCAGCGGGAGGGGGCTTGGGTTTGACCGCAGGCGGTCACCAACAGCAGTACCGAGATCAGGAATGGAGCTAAGATGCGGCGTGCGGGGAAAAATTGCATCGCTGTCTCCTCATTAGTAGGTTTCCATAACAATTGTGGCTTAGAATTTGGCAATTTGTGTGCTCTGATCGGATGATTTGTCTTCTTTGCAAAAAAATCCTCTGCCTGCAGGCAGAGGATTTTTTTGCAATTACGAGTTTTGAAGGAAGAAAACTGAAAGATTGCTCCACAGATAAATTCTGGGGATGGGGGTAAAGAAACTAAGTTTTCTGATAGCCAGCAATCTCAAAACAATTTTTGCTGATTTTCCCTAGATTTATCTAGAAATGTCAGAGCAATTGTTCGTCAATCGTCTTACTTCGGCTTTCCAACTTAGGTCTTACTTTAGGGGTAAAGCTCAGGCGTCGCTTTCAATGTGGATAAACAACAAACCCATTACCACAACTGGCATCAGCCAGCAAACGACCGGAATCAAAATCCAAGGCAAGAAAGAGGCAGCGTAGGTACCTGTCATGTCAAATTCTCCAAACTAAAGTTAGCGTGTTCCAACAGGGATATCGACGAGTAGAGTCTAATTGTTGACTAAACCACGGAAAATGGCATCGATGCCCTTAAAGTTTTCGAGTAAGAAGTAAGCAGCAAAGACCCCGCTCATCCCGCCAATGAAGAAACCAGCGGTAAACTGGCTCCACCCTTCAGCAGTTTTCAGGGAATCGGGAGTCATCGGATTAGCGCTGGGGTAGCTGGTGTTGTCTGATTTGAAAGAGACCAAACCGTAGGCAGACATACCTGCTGTGCCGAGCAGAACTAAGACGAGGGCTGTAATTAATCCGCCGAGATTAGCTGCTTCTGGGTAATCCCGCAGTGGCCCGAAGACGATTTGGGGGCCGACAAGGAAATAACCGTGTGCCAAACCGATTTCTAGACCTCGAACTAGGGGCGAGAGTCCTTTGCGGTAGGCGGGCAAGTTCCCAATAAATGCTTTGGTGAAATCAGAAGCACTGATGGGAGTTGCTAGATGACCCGTGAAGGGGTCGCCGTTAAAGGGTTTAATAAGCTCTGCATCTCTGGGATCGGCCATATTCTCTTTTTCCTCGCTGTGCGTAAATTTTGAGGCGTTCAAGTCATATTTTACGCAGGGACGGGTTTCCTATTTGCATAATTGGCAGCTAGCTTTAGAAAAGTTCACTATTCTTTAGTTTTCGGAAGAATTTTTCTTTTGTCTCTTATACCAGAAAGCGAGTCGATCGGGCGACACTCCCAAAAAATAAGCAATAATTACTATTTGATTGATGACGGTGGTTTTGATGACCCCAAGCTGCTGCCAGCGGCGGTCGGAGGTCAGCACGGGCTGGGGTAATATTGCAATGCGGCCTTGTTTTTTCAACCGGCGCACGAATTCAAAGTCTTCCATCAGGGGTAAGTCGGGAAAACCGCCGATTTTGTCAAAGGTAGCTGAATAGAGGAAAATGGCTTGATCGCCGTAGGGCATTTGGAGAAAGTTCGATCGCCAGTTTACCCCTGTTTCTACCAGCCGGAGGCTGAGACTGCGGGCGTCAATCTTGAGTTCAAATGCCCCCGCGACTGCGGAGGGGTTAGCTAGTACCCGACGCGCGCTTGAGTCGTACCCGCGAGGTAAATGAGTGTCTGCGTGGAGAAACAGCAGGATGTCTCCAGTAGCGGAGGCGGCACCTGCATTCATTTGAGTAGCGCGGCCTGGGGCGGTAGAGATAACTCGCACGCCCAAAGATTGGGCTATATCTGCGGTGCCATCGCTGCTGCCGCCGTCGGCGACAATGATTTCAACATTTTTAGCATTTCGGGCGGTGGAGATGACTGGGGCGATCGTAGATGCTTCGTTTAAGGCTGGAATAATAATAGAAATTTTGAGATGAGGATTTTCTGATGGCATACAGAATTAAGCAGCCCGTGAGATAGAGGGCGGGTTTTGTACAAAGCTTATCTGTTATTCAACAGCTTCGGACAGTTTTACGCTTTACAGATGGGGTCGAGAAACCGGGTTTCTAGGAGTTTTGGGTTGAGTAGCGATCGATCTAGCAAGCAAGAAACCGGGTTTCTACGAGTTTTGGGTTGAGTAGTGATAAATGCAGTCATAAACCCGGTTTTTCACGAGCAGTCATAAACCGGGTTTCTACGAGTTTTGGGTTGAGTAGCGATCGATCTAGCAAGAAACCCGGTTTCTCGGAGTTGGGCGACGCTTTACGATAAATGCAGTCATAAACCGGGTTTCTACGAGTTTTGGGTTGAGTAGCGATCGATCTAGCAAGAAATCCGGTTTCTAGGAGTTGGGCGACGATTATCGCAGAGTATCGCCCTCAAACCATGATTCTATTTTGAGCTAAATTTTGTTATATTTTGGCTTTTTGTCGCGCTTGCGACTATTGTCGCAAGCGCTGTCTGACCGCTGCATTTGGTCAGACAAATACAATTACTATATTATGACCTTCTGGTTTCACAATCAAGTGTTTTTTATTAATTTAATATGAGAATTACTAATGAATTAGATCGGCTAAATATAGTTTAATTATTTCAACATATTCATATCTAATTTGAGCAAATCCTCCGGTAGATCGATATCTGCAAGAGTGGGAAGATAAGCAATTTTCAGATCGAGCTTTTGGGCGATCGCCCGCGTAGCAGCAAATACCTCACTGCTTCCCCAGTTAATGCCCCTGAACAATTCCGGTATCGATCGCCCCAGCCCGATCAGATAATAACCGCCGTCTTTTGCTGGGCCCAAAACTAAATCGTGCTGGCTGAGTTTGTCAAAAGCTTGTGCGATGATTTCTGCTTTCAACCCAGGACAATCAGTGCCGATAATTACAGCTTTGTCAACCCCTGAATTAAAAGACTTTTGAAACGCGGCTGTCATTCTTGCACCCAAATCGCCGTCTATTTGATTTTGATAAATAATATCGCTTCCCAACCAGTCTTGCATCTGTTGTTGGCTGCCGCCTGTGTGGTGAATTTCAACGGATAGTCGGCGGGAGTTTTGGAGAGAGATGCCACGGGCGATCGCCTTTTGGGCCATCAAGCGGTGAAGGTTGGCAGCGCCTGTTTCTCCCAGCACGGGAATTAGTCGAGTTTTGGTTTTTCCCGGTTCGGGATAGCGGGTGAAAACCATCAGTTTTTCTGGAATCATACCATTTGAGATTTGAGATTTTAGATGAGAGTTCTTGTAAAAATCTTTGATAGAGCCGGTCAACCGCAGATTTTAAGCAGATAAACACAGATTAACGCAGATAATTTCAAGATTGTTTGTGATTGAGTGCAATGCAAGTCTAATATTGGTGGGTTGGGCGCGGTTTAAGATTTTTTGATTGGTGACTTAAGTTAATCGCCGCGCCCAACACACCCTACCATAGGTTAACTGACAATTAGTTATTAGACTTGAATTGCATAAATCTTTGATAGAGCCGGTCAACCGCAGATTTTAAGCAGATAAACACAGATTAACGCAGATGCTTTTCAAGAAGAGCGAGTGAATGAATGCAATTCAAGTCTATTGGTTATTAGCTCATTTCTAGCATTCGTTGGATGGGTTGCAAAGCCGCTAGTTGCAGGTCTTGGGGCATTGTAATTTCGGGGTTTCTATTTTTCATGGCTAGATACAATTTTTCCAAGGTATTTAATCTCATGTGCGGGCATTCGTTGCAAGCACAAGTATTATTGTTGGGAGGAGCGGGAATAAAGCGTTTGTGCGGTGTTTGCTTTTGCATTTGGTGAATGATTCCCGGTTCAGTCGCGACAATAAATGCTTGGCTGGAACTGGATTGAGAATATTTGAGCAAAGCTGTGGTGGAACCGATATAATTGGCGTGGCGAAGTACGGGAGGTTCGCATTCTGGGTGGGCGATGATTTCTGCTTCGGGATTTTCGATTTTGAGTTGAACTATCTTTTTTTCTGAGAAGTTTTCGTGGACGATGCAGGCTCCTTGCCAAAGTTCCATTTGTCTACCGCTTTGTTCGATGACGTAGCGGCCGAGATTGCGATCGGGCCCAAAGATTATTGGCTGATTTTCGGGGATTTGGTTGACAATTTTGACGGCGTTAGAACTGGTGCAAATTATGTCGCTCATTGCCTTAATTTCAGCGGTACAGTTAATGTAGGAAATAACTAAGTGTTTTGGGCGATCGGCTTTGAATGCTGCAAAGGCTTCGGGCGGGCAACTGTCGGCGAGGGAACAACCTGCATTTAAGTCTGGCAATAATACTAATTTGTCGGGATTGAGGATTTTGGCGGTTTCTGCCATGAAATGAACTCCGGCAAAAACTATGACATCGGCGTTGGTGTTGGCGGCTTTGCGGGCAAGTTCGAGGGAGTCGCCAATGAAGTCTGCGATGTCTTGAATGTCGGAGTCTTGGTAATAGTGGGCGAGAATGACGGCGTTTAACTCTTGTTTGAGGGCGTTAATTGCTGCAAACAAGTCGTCGGGCAGTCTGGTTTGAGTAAAATTCGGAGCTGGTGCGGTGGTAAACACAGTTAGAATATTCCGGGGAAGGTGGCGGCTGGACTCAAGTGTATTTGAATTATAGTTGAATTCACCAAAAATGGTGGGAGAGGGGGAGTGGGGCAGAGGTAACAACTTTGCCATAGATTAACCGACTGACTGGTAGTGGCAGCGAGATTTTTCGATCCAAAAGTGGACTTAGCTAATTTTTTACCAGACGGGGCAATTAGACTAAAAGCTTTATGCTGCAAGACATTTAACAGTAAATGCTCTCTTTTAGTCACGAATGTTTTGACTGGTTTCTATTGACAGAGTTATTTACATCGTTTAATGTAACCATAATGCAGTGTAAAGAAGCTGGGTCTATACATCTATGTACTTTGAGGACGATCGCCAGTGGCAGGGAACTGCTGAGTTTCTGACAAAAGAACTAAAACGACGGATTGAGCAGCTTGGGCTATCTGTGGAACCACCAGCCTTAAGAACTGTGCGATCGTGGAGAGCTAAGCAACTCCTGTCACAGCCGAAAGGTCAAGAATTTGGGTTTCGACAGATTTTAGAAGGACTGGCAACAGCACTTTTGCTCAAGAAAGGCTGGACACTGGCCGCGATCGCCCAAGTTTTGCCCTCATTCCCCGACGCAACTTTGGAGCAACAAATTCTTGGCGAGGCTGATGGCCAAGACCCAACATGGTTGCCACAAATGCAAACAGCGACATTGCCATTACCCACAGGACACGCCAGCACGATCGATCTGGCTGAAGATACTGTTATATTGCTGGCCCAGGGAATTCTGCTGCAGTACACAAGAATTCTCAATCGAGACATCGTTCGCCAAGACGACAGTATGCCATCGGAACTTTATCGGGCTATGTGCAAGTTGGGTCGGCTGTATATAGAAGCCGGAAAAAGCGATCGCGCCGCTTGCATACATACTGTTTTGGAACGTGCTAGATATCCCCTCGATAAGTGGGAGTTAGATATTTTTAGTCACCCAAATTTTCGCTTTGGTCAAGCAATTCTCATTGATCCAGACTTGCGAGTGCCGACCTCAGATTGTGCAGAAATTGCTAACTCCAGAGGTACTTTTGGCGAAGATAATGCGATCGAACACCGCCTGTACGAGCGGTTGCGCGAAGCAACTGAACGATTGGGAAATCGCCACCGACACAAAGCTTATACGGCTTTGCGATCGCTATTTGGCAGCCGATCGCTCATCGGAGAACACCAACTTTTAGACTACTTACGTGACAAAGATTTAACTCCTTTACAAGGAACCATAGCTGACACATTTTTTGATAGCGTGCCGGATATCTGGTTAATTAACGGACAGGCTCATCGCTGCGCCTATTGCGGTACTCTAATGCGACCCTATCCCGATCGAAAACTTTTTCCCGATGGGCGATGTCCGATTCGCCAATGCCTCGGTCACGAGTCTTCAACAGCAAAAGTTTCGGATAAATTAGACCCCAACCAAGACCAATTGCTGATTGCCAAGCCGCAAATTTTAACCTATTGGACTGGACCGGGAATCGACGAATTAGCAATTTTTGATGCTGCCATAAAAAACGGACTCGATGCCGAACTTTACCCAGAATCAGACCTGTGCGACGTAGCAATTAACGGTCGCAATATCGGCATTGATGCTAAGTCATATACCAGTCCCGTCTCCCTTGCCTTGCGCCTCAACCGCAGCATTGGGGGGCTGATTCACTACCGCCGTCGCATTATTGCGGTCAGCGACCAATTAATTGATGAGCGGCCAGATTACCTCTCTACTTTTCATTCAGCGATCGATAAAAAAGGCAATCCTGCTACCCTAGAAATTTTGTCTGTTTCACAAGTTATTCAGTTGTTAAAGGCAATCAAATATGAGAATTAAACCTGATTTCTGGACCGGGGCAGATCGCATCTGCTGGCTGTGCGTGTTGATGGCAGAATTTATCGAGACTAATTCCCTAGAATATGCGCCTTTAACGATATCGGGAATGGCGAGTATCATCAATGCACCCGCGTTGGCAAAAGCCCGCCAAGCTATTTTCAATATGCGCCTGATGTCGCTGGCTTACGTGACAGAACAGTCAGTGAAACACGCCGTTGCTATTTATAACGATCGCCACTACCGCAACAAAACTCAGGGAACCTATAAAATTAACTCAGAAACACTGCAATTTGAACGCACAGACCCCCTAGAAGACCCTTTAATTACCAAAGCGCGTCAAATTCTGGGCCAGCCTTTAGCACACCAGTTTTACCGCGCTACCTTTGCCGATCCCCGCCAGCCAATGGCAGTTGCTTTAGGTGAAGAAATAACAGCAGCGAGAGTTCCAATTGGCCCGATCGCAGCCCCCCTTGCCCAGCGCCGCACCCATTCCCTCGATCGCCTGCCACAAGGAAAAATCCGCATTCCCCTTGCGGAACTTTACGAGTTAGCAGTTGAGATGGATCGACGCGAAGCCAATCATCCTGAAAAAAGACAGGGTAACTGGGTAAAACGGTTGCAACATTTTGTGCTTAAAGTGCCTGAAATTGGCAAGGGCTTGCGAGAAGAAACAGTCATCGAATTAGAAGGCATCAAGCACTTAATTGGACTGCCGGGATCGGGCAAAACAACTTTGCTCGTATTGATAGCTGTATGGTTGGGAAAACGCGGTTATAAAGCAATGTTTGTGTTTCCCTCCATTGAAGTTGCCAGACAGTACATGGCACAACTTGCATTTCATGAAATTAAAGTGGGAATGCTAGTCGGTCAAAGCGATGGAACTCGCCGCCGACACGCTGACAATATTGCCGAGGCGATCGCAGCATCAGGGGGAAATGGCGGCTTTGCTTATAGTTTGGAACAGGCAGAAACTTTTAGCTTAAATTGCGTCTTACCTGCGTTTTCAAATGCTGATACTTCGATGTGGGGATTTGGTTATGCACCCTGCAACGAAATTTTACAAAGCAGTGGCAAAAAAGGGGAAATGAAAAAGCATCTGTGTCCGGTTTGGACGATGTGCGGCCGCAACAAAGCACCCCGCGATTTAATAGATGCCGATATTTGGGTTGGTCACGTTCTTTCAATGGATACTGAAGTTCCACCTCATGCCATTCGCGAACGCATTCGTTATTTTGAATTGATTGCCCGGACATTCGATGTCGTAGTTTTTGACGAAGCAGATATGGTGCAATCAAATCTGGATGCTTACGGTGCAGCAACTTTAAAACTTTCAGGTGCGGCAGATTCTATCCATTTAGTCATTCAAGAACAAATTCACAATCGTTTTGCTCGTGGCGAAAATTATCGATTGTTCGATCGCAATGTAGAACATTACAGCCGTGATTTATCGGAATTTGGCGATCGCAACACATCGTTAATTACTGCCGTTCAAAATATGCCATCATCGCCAGTCGGCAAACGCTATGAGAATCAGTTATTAACCGTTCTGAGAATTGTCAGCGATTTGTTGGATGGCTTTGAGAAAACTTCTAAACGCGATCGCCTCGACGAAGAGGAAGTTAAACAAGGATTTAGCAAAAGTAGAGCCTTAAGTCAATTCTGGGAAACAGCAGCTTACCATGCTTTTTACGATCGCACGGGCATTGAACCGCACGATCGGCTAAACCTGGATCTGTGCGCTCAAAGGCTGGGAATAAACTGCGACACCCTCAAACAGCAGTGGGAAACTCAGATTCTTTATTTTCGGCGTTATTTAGCAGAAAATCTAATCGAACGCCGCGACAAAATTGTCAAACAAATTGCCGAATTGTTTTTGCCTTTGTGTTTTAAAAAAGGCAATGAATCAGCCGAAGCTCAGGATACAATTACCCTACTTGTTTGCGTCACTTTTGTGATTTTAGGCTATCAGCGAATCGTACCAGAAACCAGAACAATGGTAGCAGAAGGACTGATTCGGGAACCGATCGTAGAATCGACGGCAACGCCGGAACTGCGACAACTGATTCCTGAGAATATTTTGGGTTCTTTTTCAGGCGTGAAGTACAGTTTTAAATCGGCACAAACTACTCGAATTCAAGCCTGCAATGTAGAATTGTCTTATATCATTTTTGTGGGTGCGCCTCGGATGTTAATGCACCGTTTTCACCAGTTATTTAAGGCAGATGGCAAACTGACAGGGCCGGCGGTTTTAATGACTTCAGCTACTTCATTTCTCGAAGCAAGTCCTGCTTATCACATTAATTCTGTGCCGGATTATCTGCTCAAACCTCGCCAAACAGAACACGATCCCAAAAAGAGCATTTACCGCTTCAAATGGCTGCCCGATCGCGAACGGGGCGATGAACCTCTCCGATATAGCGGTGCAGGCGAGTTGCGCGATCGCAATTTAGAAAAAATGGTAGACGCATTAGTACGGGGAGGAAACCAGAAATCTGAAATTTACAAATCCATCCTCAACTTTGACAAACAACATGGTATTTACCGCAAAGCTGCCTTAATTGTTAACAGCTACGAACAAGCTCGCACTATTAAGAAATTTATCAACGATTACCATCCAGAAATCGGGAAAAGAACCAAAGCAGTTGTTAATTTGCTTAAAAACGGAGAGCAACCAACTGATTTCGTTACCACGGCCCAGTGCGAGGCTTTAGGAGATGATGAAACTTGCGATATTATCATTTTTCCGCTGTTGGCGATCGGTAGAGGAGTGAATATTGTGTTCACTAAAGGCCCCAGGAAACTCGATGCAGCCATTGGTACAATTTATTTCCTCACCCGTCCCCATCCCACGACTGACGATACGCAACTTTTGTACAGCCTAGCCGGAAAAGCTACCCAAGAATTTGACAGTCGAGTTTTTACTGAAACAGAAAACTTGCCCGCAATTTCTAATGCTTGGAAACAGTCGAGAAAACAACTCTGGAAAACGGCGAATCACCTGTTACGCGAACCCCTCATGGCTAGCCGTTTGGGTGAAGATTTATTTAAACCGTTTACGGCAAATCAGATGGTGGGCATTTTACAAACAATCGGGCGCGGGATGCGAAATGGGTGTCCGGTACAAGTTTACTTTGTCGATGCAGCTTGGGCAATTAAATCTACTAAAAATGAACCTGACTCCGGGCGGGATAGTATGCTTGTTCAGATGCGAATTATTTTAGAAGAATGCGTCAAGCATCCCGATCCAGTAATTCGAGAAATTTATCAAGAACTTTATTGGGCATTTCTCGATCCCATGCGACGCATTGATGGCATAGTTTACCCGGGCAGTTTGCGGGATTCAGAAGGTATGACAGAGGAAGAAGACGATTTTGATGATTTTTCACATTTATTGGAGATGTAATTATGAACAGCGAAACTTTTGACAGATTTGAATTCGATCGCGACAGCGAAGCACAGGAAACCTCTATTATTGGAGATGCAACCATGAACGACGAAATTTTTGACGAAATTGAAGCTAATGAGGACGAAGAAACTGAAGCAACTGTGGTTTCAGACACTCTTTACATTCCTCTTGCAAATAAGAGTCTGAAAGAAGTTCCCCTAGCTTTTACCGTCCCAGATAACATCGAACCAGTAATAGTCAAAGGCTTGACGCTAGCTTGGACAAAATCTGCTTTGCATGAGTTTTCGACAATCAAAAAAGCTATTAGCTATGGTGATTCAACCGTAAAAAATCTTCCTTATGTCTCGCTGCGAGGCTTGTTAGAAGTAGGACTTGACAATGCAGAATGGATTCAGTCTAATTTAGGTTTGAGTAACTATTCGTTGAATCCTAAAAATGTAAAAGAGCCTGAACCATTTGCTTACTTAAATTCCGAAAGTACAGAAGATATCCAGAAAGCGTTACGCCCAATTATCAACGAGTGGATTACAAATTATCTCAAACCTTTTGCTGAAAAAGAAGATGGGCTATTGGAAGTTATCGACCGTTTGGAAAATTTGCGTGACCAAAAAGATTTGCTGAAAATTACTGCGTTAAAGTCTCAAGTTTTACCGTGGAAATGGTCGGGAGAAACAGGCACAACTCAGGCTACAAAGACTTATGATTATCGCGTGTTAGTCGATTATGCAGCTCGTGCGATCGCCGGAAAAGAGATTTTTCAGGGGCTAGGAACAATGAAGCGGGTTATTTCTAGCAGTGGAAGGCTCACAAGCGGGATGGCAGAATTGATTACCGATCCGATTTCTCTACCCAAACATACAGGAAAGTTCAGTCTGGTAATACGATTAGAAGTCGTAACCTATCCTTCTTTGCACCAGCCTTTATTGAAGATAGATGTTTCCAAACGCCGTTGGTTCAG
>Ga0335394_10003422_pt1 | contig 18009 bp, 17 predicted proteins | sample MAT03_FD_205741 | JGI IMG/M metagenome (GOLD analysis project Ga0335394, IMG submission 205741) | Freshwater microbial communities from Lake Fryxell liftoff mats and glacier meltwater in Antarctica - MAT-03 (spades assembly) (version 2) ... | reverse complement strand
CCACAACCGGGGCACCAACGCACTTCTTGATCGCTCGCGTAGCCGGGGTGTGGTGTTGCGGTGCCTTGCACGACTTGGGTTGCAGTGGTCATTTTTCCAAGTGTTGAAGAACAGCGGACTTGATCTCCGCAGAAGTGAATGGCATGCCTTGTATTTTGTTCAGTCCTTGTGCATCAACAAGGTATTCGGCGCGTATCAATTGGCGCAACTGTCCAGAGTTCATTTCAGGGATCAACACGTGCTTGTACTTCGCGAGCATTTCACCCAACTCCTTGCGGAACGGGAAGAGGTAGCGCAAATGCAAATGACCTATGCGATAGCCTTCCGTATTCAGATCTGTTACCGCTGTGCGAATGGCGCCGTAGGTACTTCCCCAGCCCAGCACCAACAAGTCGCCACTATCCACTCCGTTAGCAAGATCCAGTGGTGGCACATCCTCCACGATCTTGCGCACTTTTTCGGCGCGCAGACGAACCATCTTTTCGTGGTTCAACGGGTCGTAGCTGATGTTGCCTGTGCCATCTTCTTTTTCGATCCCACCGATCCGGTGTTGCAGGTCCTTCATGCCCGGGATCGCCCATGGCCGTACCCCGTTCGCATCGCGTTCATAGGGCAGGAATTTTCCATCGGGACCATTCTTCGTTGCAAGTTCCGGAGTGGCGAAAGGCGGCGTGATCGGCTTCAGGTCCGATGCCTTTGGGAAGCGCCAAGGTTCGGATCCGTTCGCGATATAACCGTCGCTGAGAAAGATCACCGGTGTCATGTGTTCCACGGCGATACGCACGGCTTCATACATCACTTCAAAGCAATCGGTCGGGCTACTTGCGGCGAGCACGGGAATAGGTGCTTCGCCATTGCGGCCATGCACGGCTTGCCATAGATCCGCTTGTTCCGTTTTGGTGGGCAATCCCGTACTGGGCCCACCGCGTTGCACGTTGATGATCACCAACGGGATCTCCAACATGAACGCCAAGCCCATGGCCTCGCCCTTTAGTGCGATACCCGGCCCACTGCTCGCTGTTGCACCCAATCCGCCACCATAGCTTGCACCGATCGCCGAGCAGATCGCAGCGATCTCATCTTCGGCCTGAAAGGTCTTTACGCCGAAATTCTTGTGGCGAGATAATTCGTGCAGGATATCACTTGCCGGTGTAATGGGATAGGACCCGTAGAAAAGGTCCAGCCCGGCCTTCTGCGCAGCCGCGATCAACCCCAAGGCCGCACCTTGGTTACCCGTAATGCTCCTGTATTCACCCTTTGGCATGGGCGCTGGCATCACCTCGAAGCGTGTGGTGAACGTTTCGCTGGTATCACCGTAGTTGTATCCTGCCAACAAAGCCTTCCTGTTGGCTTCCAACACGTCCGGTTTCTTGGCGAATTTGGAGGTGAGGAAACGCTCGGTGTTGACCAGATCACGGCTGTACATCCAATTGATGAAACCGAGGACGAACATGTTCTTGCACCGGTCCTTCTCCTTCATGCCCAGCGTCATTTCCGCTAGGGCATTCCGTGTCATTTTGGTGATGTCGATCGCATGCACGCTGTAGTTGGCAAGGCTACCATCGGTGAGCGGGTCCTCTTTATCAATGTACCCGGCAAGTCGCAGGTTCTTTGGATCAAAGCCATCGCTGTTGGCGATGATGGTACCGGACTGTTTCAGCTTGCCCAAATTGGCCTTCAATGCAGCGGCATTCATTACCACGAGCACATCGCATTGGTCGCCGGGCGTGAACAACTCCACGCTACCGAATTGCAACTGATAGCCGCTCACACCGGCCAAGGTGCCCTGTGGCGCACGTATCTCGGCAGGGAAATTAGGGAAGGTGCTCACATCGTTGCCGAAGTGTGCATTATTGTCGGTGAACTGGCTGCCGGTCAACTGGATGCCATCGCCGCTGTCGCCAGCGAAGAGGATCACAACGTTCTGGCGCTGTTCAACGATCTTGGGCCTGCCTGCCGAAGGCATGGGTTGAAGCGTTGTGGTCATTTATGAACGGGTGCAAAGGTACGGGGCACGGCTGTTGGATCGTTCCTTGTTGGATCGGAAAACACCGCAACAACTGTGGATCTCTGTACATTTACTGGTAATAATTAGGATCACAATGGTCAATTGGCACGATCATATTTCTACCAACCCGGAGATCATGTCGGGCAAGCCTTGTTTCAAGGGCACACGCATCCCGGTGTATTTGGTCTTGCGAAAAATGGCCATGGGCGAAACCAAGCAAGATATTCTGGAAAGCTATCCAAAGCTAACGGACGAAAGCATTCAGGCTGCACGGCTCTATGCAGTTGACGTGGTCACCAACGAGGCGATCTTTCCTGCATCCAATTAGTTTTCTTCGGCCAGCATCGATCACAACAAAGTCAGGATCCGGCGCTTGAAGTAAGCCGCTTCTAGACATTCACCGCCTCCACCCGAACTATGCGGGGAGCCATGCGCTTCACTGCTTCTTGCACACCAGCCCGCATGGTCATGGGGCTCATGCTGCAACTACTACAAGCCCCGTGCAACCGAACGCGAGCAACACCTTCCGCAGTGATCTCCTCCAACGTGATGTCCCCGCCATCGGCCTCCAAGAACGGGCGCAGATCGGCCAGCGCTTCTTGTACACGTTGCGTGCAGTCCAGCAATTCTTGTGGTAGTAGCGGCTCAGGCATGTGTTCGTTCGTGTTGGATACTTCCCCCTGCGGCATCCGGTTGAATTTCGTTCAACCGCCCCTGCAATGCAATGCAAAGGTCGTTGAATAGGGTTGCCGATGGTGTGTTGCTTTGCAATACTGCTGGCCTACCCACATCTCCCGCCTCGCGAATGCTTTGTATCAAGGGCACTTCACCGAGCAACGGCACCTTCAATTCCTCGGCCAAGGCACGGGCGCCACCACGGCCGAAGATGTAGTATTTGTTCTCGGGCAATTCCGCCGGAGTGAACCATGCCATGTTCTCCACGATGCCCAGCACAGGCACGTTCACGCTGGGCAATCGGAAGAATCCGACCCCTTTGCGGGCATCGGCCAAGGCCACGGGCTGCGGGGTGCTCACGATCACGGCACCGGTCAACGGTATGGCCTGCACCAAGGAGAGGTGGATATCGCCTGTGCCTGGCGGAAGGTCCACCAGAAGGATGTCGAGTTCGCCCCATTCGGCGTCCTTGAAAAGTTGTTCCAGTGCCTTGCTGGCCATGGGTCCGCGCCATGCGATGGCTTGGTCCTGTGCTGCAAAGAAGCCGATGCTGAGCATCTTGACCCCGTGGCTTTCCACCGGCACGATCCAATGTTTTCCGTTCCGTTCAACGGTGGTCGGTTTCTCGTGGAGCACGTCCAACATCATGGGCATGCTGGGTCCATGGATGTCAGCATCCACAAGGCCCACCTTCCAACCAAGTCGCGCCAAGCCCACCGCCAAGTTCGCCGTGATCGTGCTTTTACCAACGCCGCCTTTGCCGCTGGCCACCGCGACAATATGTTTCACATCGGGCAGCACTTTGCGCAACTTCCCTTGTTCACCGGACAAAGGCTTCACATCCACAGTTACCTTGACGTCATCACCGAACGCTTGCTTCAAATGGAAGGTGACCGCTTCTTCCATGCGTTTCCGGCTGTGCATGGCCGGGTTGCTCACTTGGACGGAAAGCGAGATCCGATCGGCATCCACTGCAATGGCACTCACCAGGTCCAAGGTCACGATATCCTTCTTCAGGTCCGGTTCGATCACCTTTTCCAATGCCTTCCGGACTGTTTCCTCTGATATCTTCATGTGTTCGAACGGGCCACGAAATTAGGCAGTAAGTTGGTTGAGAGGTTGTACCTCGTTCCGCAGTCCAGTTTGCTTTTCTGCGGAAGCGCTCGGCAACCAAGGGGTTGAGGGGCTGAAGAAGTTGACCCGGCTCGAAGGCCGGGTTGACAGGTTGAATACCGTGCCGCAGGCAGGCAGGCCCGCTGCTTCGATCGGCAGGACGGAAATGCTTCCGCAGTACTGCGGAAAGGCAATTGCAAACGGCAAACCCAATTAGCAGGGATCAAGTCCCAAGTTGAGCCGCGGTCGAGATCCCGTACAGCGGGGTAACAAATAGCCAGTGAGCCACGATCAGTAACTAGACATGAATACCGAGCTTTGAGTAACGAATACCAGTCCCTGGGTACTCGGTACTCAATACTCAGTACCAGATACCCATTACTCATAGCTCACCCAAAAACCTTTACAATGAGCGCAGTCGAAGTGCTTTCAATTCCTTTTCCAACCACGCCAACGCGGCCTCCTTATCGTTGAAGAATTCCACGACGTAAGGCACCTTGCCTGTGGTAGCGTCTACCATTCGCTCCGAAGCGGTCTGACTGAAGAAATCGGTACTGCGAACTATAGCCAAACGTCGTAACCCACCTTTCAAGAGCATAGGTGTGTAAACTTCCAACGACCACTTCTCGTCGCTCCGGAGGATCACCCCCATCTTGGTGGAATCGGAGATCCACAGCTTCAGTTCGTGCTCGGTAATGAGGTCCAGCAGTTGTAGCAAGATCGCCCTGTAATCGGGACTTGGCACATATCCCTGCCACGTGGTCGTGATCAACGAGCGACCGTGGTCCACTTCCATTCGCACTTTGTCGTCATCGCGAATGATCTCTATACTTGGGCTTGCCATACTGTACGAACGTCAAATATCGTGCGATCCTGTTGGAACGCGTTCAATTCTTCCATTACAGGGCCAATTCGAGCGCGGGGTCCCAGAAGCGCATCTGGAATTCCTGTACTTGGTCCTTCTTCACCTTCACCCCTTCCTTCTTCAGCAATTCCTCCATGCGAGTAGGGGTCTGGAAGTGGTGTTTCCCGGTCAACATCCCGATCCTGTTCACAACACGGTGTGCAGGCACCGTCGGCTCCACTGCATGTGCATTGTTCATGCAATAGCCCACGATCCGGGCACTTCGGGCAGCACCCAGGTACTTTGCGACAGCGCCGTAGCTCGTTACCCTTCCCTTGGGCACTTGCCGCACTACATCCATCACGTCAGCGAAAAAGTCGCGCCTACCGCCGGGCAAGGGTGCTGATGCAATGAGCGATCTGGCCGTTCTTGGTTTTGGCATCTTTGAAATGTAATGGCGAACGGACCTACGTTCTGATCATACTTTCCTGTTCAATACGGATCTCAAGAGATCATTCACACTTGAACCCTTCGATCCCGAACCGCAAGTAGTGGATCGTTCTTCCTTCTTCCAGCCAGCGCTGCTCGTAGTACGTGCGGATGTTGAGCACGGCCTGTTGCGCCGGTGTGGACCGCGGGACCAACTCCGCATAGACGTTCGCACTTTGCTCATGTACCGGTAAGCTGTACTTCGCGATCTGCTCCAAGGTGTACTCGTACAGCACAGGGCTATCGGTCTTCAGGTGGATAATGCCTCCAGGCTTCAGCACTTCCTTGTATCGTGCAAGAAAGAGCGGACTGGTCAAGCGTTTCCGGGCCTTTCCGATCTGCGGATCGCTGAAGGTGAGCCAGATCTCGTCCACCTCATGTGTTCCGAAACAGCTCCGCAGATGATCCACATGTGCGCGCAGAAAGGCCACATTCTCCAAGCCTTGCTCCCTCGCGAACTTGGCCCCACGCCATAGCCTTGCACCTTTGATATCAACGCCGACATAATTCTTTTCGGGTGCAAGCTGCGCCAAGCCTACCGTGTACTCTCCTCCACCGCAGCCAAGCTCAAGAACGAGCGGCGCATTGCGACGGAATTGATCACTGTTCCATTTTCCCTTCAAGGGAAGCCCGGTCCGCGCCAACTCTGTATAGGTGGGTTGCACCACATTAGAGAACGTGAGGTTCTCCTCGAAGCGTGCGATCTTGTTCTTGCCCATTCGGAAAAGGATCGCGAAAGTAGGGAGGACCGCAGACCTGGGGCATGGCATCCAATGATCAACGAACATTCCCGTCAGGGTTCCGCATTCAGGTGCAGTGGGAATTCATGAAAGGCGAACGCTGAATTAACGCTCCATGGCGGACCTTTACCACCAAATGTTCAACGTCGCTCGCATTTTGGTGGCCCCGCTCGATTGGGGCTTGGGACACGCTACCCGATGTATCCCGATCATTCGTAGCCTGTTGCAACACGGTGCCGTTCCCGTTATCGGTGCCGATGCCGGACCTCTGACATTGCTCTCGAAGGAGTTTCCGGAACTGGAACAGGTTCGTATTCCTGGCCTCGCCATACGCTACGGAAAGGGAGCCAGCCAAGTGTGGAACATGGCCCGGCAATTCCCCGCCATGGCACGCAGCATACAAAAGGAACATGCAGCGTTCGAGCGAATACGGGAAACGCTGGAACTGGATGCGGTGATCAGTGACCAACGCTTTGGGATCCGGAGCAGCTCGTTGCCGAGTGTGGTGATCACGCACCAGGTCTTTCCATTCACCCCGGTGGCCCAAAGTGCGTTGCGCAAACTGAACCTACGGCAACTGTCACGCTTCGATCGGTGTTGGATCATGGACCAACCCGATGCACCCGGTCTAGCCGGAGAACTTTCGCACGGTGCGGCCGTGCCCAAGAATGCACGCTACATCGGCCTTGCCAGTCGGATGGTGAATGATGGATCAGCGCAAGTAGGTCCAAGCAAGAAATACCGGATCGTAGCCGTGATCAGTGGTCCCGAACCACAACGGACGATGCTCGAGGACATGCTCACCACCAAGCTGCAGCGGATCGAAGGGACACACCTTTTGGTCCGTGGGCTTCCGGCCGAACAGGGGTTGGTGGAACGTGGGAACGTGAGCATTGTGCCGCACCTTCAAGGGAAAGAACTAAGCGCGTTGATGCGTGATGCCAGCCTGATCATTTCACGAAGCGGTTACACTACGCTGATGGACTTGGTGGCCTTGGGCCGAAGCGCATTGGTGATCCCGACACCGGGCCAGGATGAGCAAGAGTACTTGGCACGCCTTCATCGCGGCACCGGTCTCTTCATTGTCCAGCACCAGGACCAACTTGACCTGAACGCTGCACTGGCCGCTGTTGACCACCGGAACGCGAGCAAGACCCTGGTGAACGGCACGCTTTTGGACGATGCGATGAGGGACTTGTCGACGTTGCTTTGATCCAGTCCGCTACATTTAGCCTTCCATGGGAACACAATACTACTTCACGCTATTCGTAGCGACCCTCTTTTCCGCAGCCACTTTCGCGCAATCGGATCTCGAAAGCAAACTGAAAGTACTGGAACAACAACGCAGCGACCTTCTGGCCAAAGAGGTGGTCATGACGGCGCGTGTTGATTCGGCGAAACTGGCGATCGTGCGGCGAGATCTGGTGAAGTGGGGCCTACCCGCGCTTGTGTCCGAGGAAGAAGTGGTTGTGCATCCGGGCCACATGTTGGTGTACAGCGAAAAGCACGAACAGCCCAAATGGACCGCACACATTGCCACACCCGATCTGATCGAGGGTCGTTTGGCACGGATCGATTCATTCCTTCCCGATCCCTTAGTAAAGACAGGAACGGCCGTTACAGCGGATTACTGGTACAGCGGTTTTGATCGCGGGCACATGGTACCCAGTGCCGATATGCGTTGGAATTTCGAAGCATTGCAGGGCACCTACTTGTATTCGAACATAAGCCCGCAAGTGGCCGACCTGAACCGCGGACGTTGGGCCGAATTGGAGGATTGGGGCCGTCGCTACGTTTACTACAGTAAACGTCGGATCTTCGTGGCCACCGGTCCAGTGTTACGCGATGGATTGCCCACCATGCAAAAGGCCGATCGCAAGAACGAGGTGAGCATTCCGGAGTACTTCTGGAAGATCTATGCGGACCTGGACAGCGACGCACCAAAGGCGATCGCGTTCGTAATGAGCAATGCGAAACAGGAGTATCCGGTGATCAGTTACGCGGTACCGGTTGATAGTGTGGAGAAGTTGACGGGGATCGACTTTTTCCCTGCCTTGGATGATGCGACCGAGGACCGGATCGAAGCGTTGGCCACCACGAGCAATTGGTATAGTGACAATGATCCCAGGGCCGGTGAAGTGGCCCCATTGAAAGCACCATTGCCCAAGGGGATGTTCAACAGCATCCAAGCGAAATACCACGTTGGCAAGACCGTAACCGTATGCGGAACGGTGGTACACTCACGCACCACGGTAAAGGCGAAGGCCGTTTACTTGAACTTCGATACGGCCAATCCCGACGAGGATTTCTACGCCACGATCTGGCAGAACAACACCGTGAATTTCAGTTATGATCCCGAAACGTGGCTGCTCGACAAGAAGGTTTGTGTCACTGGCAAGGTAACCATCTTCGATGAGGTGCCGCGGATAAGCATCAACAACGAAAAGGAACTGATGCTGTACGAGGATGCTATCGCCGCGCCATAGGCGAACGACAAGCAAATGGCGTAACGGGCTCACGGTGCCTTTCTCAGTGTGAAGTTGAAGGTCGTTCCTTCCCCCTCCGAGCTCTTGACGGCAATGGTGCCGCCATGCACATCGATGATGTGTTTGACGATCGCCAGTCCTAGACCCGAGCCGCCCTCGTTCCGTGCGCGGCTCTTTCCTACGCGGTAGAACCGTTCGAACAGCCGAGGCAAATGTTCTTCGCTGATCCCGATGCCATTGTCCGCGATCTCCACCAGCACATTATCGTCCAACGGGAAACTGCGCACGGTGCACGTGCCGCCCGGTTTACCGTAATTGATGGCGTTGTTGAACAAATTGATGAATACCTGGTCCATCCGGTTGCGGTCCGCCTTCACCATGACTTGCGGCCCCAGTTCGTTGATTAAGCGCACATCCTTTTCCATCGCGAGTATCTCCATGCTCGCGATGGATCCTGAGACCACTTCACTGAGGTCCATCCGGGTGATCCGAAGGTCCATTACACCGCTTTCCAATTTGGTGATCAGGTCCAGGTCCTCCACGATCTTCATCAATCGGTCCACGCCGTTCGATGCGCGTTTCAAGAAATCTCGATTCACTTTCTGGTCTTCCAACCCACCCTCCAACAAGGTTAGGATGTAGCCCTGGATGTTGAAGATCGGTGTCTTCAGCTCATGTGCCAGATTTCCTATGAACTCCCGGCGGAAGGTTTCCCTTTGCTGTAGTTCCTTGATCTCCGTAGCGCGTTCGGTGGCCCATTTGGCAACTTCAGTGTTGACTTGACCGATCACATCGCCTCGCAATACCGGATCTTCTTTGTCCTTGGGTGTACGCCGCAGATCATGCACCGTTCGGTAGAGCAGATTGATCCGGTTATTGATGAAACGGCTTATCCCAAATGAGAAGATGCCATAAGCCAACAGGAAAAGCATGACGAAGAACATCAAGCCACGAACGGACCAGTGCAGACCCGGCAGCAGATCGGCAATGATCACCAGCACTGCGCAGCCCACGGCGGCCACGAGGAGTGCGGCGAACAAAGCAACTTGGCGTGGTGAGAATTGGCCCATGGTGTTGATGCCAAAGGTAGTGGCCGAACCATACGTTCATGAACTGCGGCTGGGGCGACGCTCTTCTCCCAAAAAGAGTAACTGTTAATGGACGTGATCGGCAGGAAATAGGATCCACCTATTCATGTTCATTCACGTCCTCCCGTGGCCTCATGCGGGACACGGTTGAAGCATTGTGCCCGGATGTCCGTTTGGGCTGAACGCACGGTTCACGGAACGGAAATGTCCCTAGTTTGCACCACATTGCTCATGTGCAACTCACGATCCACCAGTTGGATACTGTACCGGACCTGACCACTGTCCAGCAATGCGAAATTGGCAGGGAAACCTTGCATGGCAATGGCGACCTCGCCTTCAAGAGCCTTGTTCTGGCCTGTGGGTGTGATCCGCTTTATGCGGTAACGGATCGGCAGGTCCACCGGGGTCCATACGCCTTCTTGTAGTTCAAAATACTCCAAGAACAAGTTATTGTAGAAGGTTGATGCCGTGTCGAACGGTGAGCTACGGTCGCTTTCGTCAAGACCAATATCCCCATCGCCATCGGTGAACGTGAACACCAAAGATGCCGAATCGCCGAATTGCTCGAATGACTTGAACTCGATCACTGGCTCCACGGGAAACTTCTCGCGTTCCAAACAACCCGATGCAACCAACACCACGCCGATCAATAGCAAGGCTACTTTTGGGAAATTCATTTCCATCGTTCGCATACGTAACAAAGGTAAGGAGACGCAGTTTGTATGATCTCTTCCAACTTCGACCCCATCCAGCTCATAGAACGGATCTTCGCGGTCCGTTCCGCAGATGACTTCAACGCATTGGCCTTGGAATTATTCCACCTACATGCGGCCAAGAACCCCGTGTACCTTGGTTTCCTGCAAGGCTTGGGCATGGACCCGAAAGCCATTGATCGGGTTGACCGCATACCCTGCCTACCCATACAGCTATTCCGCAACCACCGGATATTGCTGGAAGGGCTTGATCCGGCTTGTCACTTCACGAGCAGCGGCACCACCGGAATGGTTACCAGCACGCACCATGTGCCGTGGCCCAAGGTTTACGAGCGATCATTCATGTCCAGCTTCCAAGCGGTGTACGGTGACCCGGCCGAATGGAGGATACTTGCTTTGCTGCCGGCATATTTGGAGCGTGAAGGAAGTTCGCTCGTGTACATGGCCCAGCAATTGATCGCAGCCACCGAGGACCCATTGAGCGGCACCTACCTGCACAAGTACGATGAGCTTTCCTCAGTATTGCAACGATCCGAGGCTGAAGGCAAAAAGACCCTGCTCCTGGGGGTCACCTTCGCGCTTTTGGACTTGGCAGCGCAATACCCACAAGCCTTGAAGCATACTGTGATAATGGAAACAGGGGGCATGAAGGGACGGCGGCCGGAGCTGGTGCGCGATGAATTGCACCGGATACTAAAAGAAGCCTTTCAAGTGGATGCGATCCACAGCGAATACGGCATGACCGAATTGTTGAGCCAAGCATGGTCCACAGGTGAAGGGATCTACGGTTGCCCACAGTGGATGCGCGTTTCTATCCGTGATGTGAACGACCCTTTTACGGAATTGCCCGCAGGCCGCACGGGTGGCATCAATGTGATCGACCTTGCGAACATCGGGAGCTGCCCGTTCATTGCCACGCAAGACCTTGGCCGCGCGAATGCCGACGGTTCCTTTGAGGTATTGGGTCGCTTCGATCACAGCGACGTGCGCGGCTGCAATTTGTTGGTGGACTAAACGCTCACCTTCACCAGAAAATAATTCTTCTTGCCCCGTTGCAACAAGAGGAATTTCCCGCCCAACAGGTCATCGCTCTGAACAATGTGATCCTCTCCTACTTTGGATCGGTTCAATGAAATGGACCCTTCCTTCAATGCGCGTTTGGCCTCTCCTTTTGATGCCAGAAATCCCGTGCTGTCCGCAAGGAATTCGATTATCCCGACCCCTGCGTCCAAGGTCTTGCGAGACACTTCGACCTGTGGCACCCCTTCGAATACATCGAGCCACTGCTGTTCGTCCAAAGTGGCCAGTGCATCGGCATCGCCTTTTCCAAAAAGCACTTCCGATGCCTGTATGGCGGACTGTAGTTCGGTCTCGCCGTGGGTGCGCCTTGTGATATCCGCTGCCAACGCTTTTTGCAAGCTGCGCTGGTGGGGTGCTTTCACGTGCTCTGCGATCAGGTCATCCACTTCCCCTTGGCCAAGCACGGTGAAGATCTTTATGAAACGTTCTGCTTCCGCATCGGGCACGTTCAACCAGAACTGGTAGAATTTGTAGGGTGAAGTGCGTTTTGCATCGAGCCAGATATTGCCGCCTTCGCTTTTCCCGAATTTGCTCCCATCACTTTTGGTGAGCAACGGTGTGGTGATCGCGAATGCTTCTCCGCCATCCATGCGCCGGATCAATTCTGTACCGGTGGTTATGTTGCCCCACTGGTCGCTGCCGCCCATTTGCAAACTGCATTGTTCGTGCTTATGCAACCAGTGGAAGTCGAAACCCTGCACCAATTGATAGCTGAACTCGGTGAATGAAAGGCCGGTCTCCAAGCGGTTCTTCACACTGTCCTTCGCCATCATATAATTCACCGTGATGTGCTTGCCCACCTCGCGGATGAACTGCAAAAAGCCCATCTCCTTGAACCAATCGTAATTGTTCACCAGTTCTGCCGGATTGATCGCGTTCTCAAAATCGAGGAAGCGTTCCAACTGTGCTTTGATGCACGCTTGATTGTGTCGCAACGCACCTTCATCGAGCAGGTTCCGTTCCGCACTCTTGCCGCTGGGGTCGCCCACCATGCCCGTAGCGCCACCCACTAAGGCAATGGGTTTGTGTCCGCACCGCTGGAAATGCACAAGGATCATGATCTGCACCAAGTTGCCCACGTGCAACGAATCCGCAGTGGGATCAAAACCGATATAGCCCTTCTGCGGACCCTTGGACAAATGCGCATCCGCACCGGGCATACTGTCCTGCAACAGACCACGCCATCGCAATTCCTCAATGAAATTCTTCACCATTCGTCTTTCGCCACTTCTCTATCTGCGGCAAGTGGCCAAAGATAACCGGCCCATGTAGGCACCACGTATCTTGCGGCCTTCAACATGCACAAGTCAATGGAGCTTGTTCCAGTGGCATTCGCATTTTGTACACTGAACGATCCAGTAACCTGTGTTCCGGACTGCGGAACGAAGTACACCTTGTCAACCCGGCCTTCGAGCCGGGTCAACTCCGCAACTCCAATGTAAGGCGCATTTACCGAAACCTAAAGTGTAAACCTCATGTTTATACCAATGTATTCCGCAATCGGTAAAGCCCTGAAAGGGCGCAACAGCAAAGCAATGGGTCTTGACCCATTGACCAAACCGTCGATGGGCCTTCAAGCCCTGAAGGGGCGAAATAGTGCGATCTACATCGATCCCATTTCGGACAACACTTCTTGTGGTCTCTATTTCGCCCCTTCAGGGCTTCGATCGGCAGGGCGCCGACCTGCGATGGGTCAAGACCCATCGCTTTGCTATTTCGCCCCGCTGGGGCTGTTCATCCGCAATATTCGTCCCTTGGATATATGCCAATGCGCTGTAAGGCGCTGCTGAGGAACAACTGATCAGAAATCAGCTAATCAGTTAATCAACCAATCAGCTAATCACTTTTCTTCAATGGACCTAGTGACCGGAGCAACGGGGATCGTGGGCACCCACTTATTGTTCGAACTTGCACAACGCGGTGAAGTGGCCGCCATTTACCGCAAGGGAACGGATCGCGCGATCGTAGAGAGCGTGTTCCGGCATTACAGCCCGGATGCGTCGTCTTTGCTCGCTCGTGTGCAATGGAGAGAAGCCGACATCACCGACATGGACGCCCTGAGCGAGGCCATGACGGGGATCACCCATGTGTACCACGCCGCAGCGGTGGTTTCCTTTGATCCGAAGGACAGGAGTGCCATGGACCGTATGAACATCGGAGGCACCGCGAACGTGGTGAACGCAGCATTGGCGAACGGCATCAAGCGCATCTGTCATGTGAGTTCCATTGCCGCTATCGGCCGCGCACCGGCTGGCGTAGAACGTACCGAGACCACTCCTTGGGAAGCGGAAAAACATACTTCGGCGTACGCGTTGAGCAAGTATGAAGCTGAGATGGAGATCTATCGAGGGATCGCGGAAGGGGTTGAAGCGGTGATCGTGAACCCATGCATCATTCTTGGACCGGGCGCACCGGGTCGCAGTTCCATCACGTTGGTGGAGCGGCTTCGCAAAGGCACGCGTTTCTATCCGCCCGGCACGAACGCTGTTGTGGATGCGCGTGATGTGGCAGCATGCATGGTGCGGTTGATGGAGAAGGGTGGCAACGGCGAGCGATACATTCTCGTTGGCGAGAACCTCCCCTATCATCGTTTGTTCAAGCTGATAACCAACGCCTTTGGGAAACCGGAACCCACCATGGCATTGCAGCCATGGATGCTTGGTCTTGGTTGGCGGTTCGAGCGGGTCCGTTCGTTGCTCACCGGATCGAACCCGTTGGTAACACAGGCCACAGTGGCCAGTTCATTGCTTAGCCGCAGTTACAGTTCAGCAAAAGTGAAAGTGCTGTTGGGGCATCCATTCCGCACGGCGGAAGAAGCGATCAACAACGTGGCGAGGTACATTGAAGGGAATAAGGATTGAAAGTCCGCATGGACGGAACTTCTACTGCGGCAGTTCGTCCTTTCGCTTGCCCAATTCCGCTAGTATTTCCTCATATAGTGCCTTCAATTCCAACGGGTGTGCTTGGTAATAAGCAAAGGTTGGATCGAACTGCGCCTCCGTAATGCCTTGCTCCTTGAACATCGCATCGTAAGCCGCCCGGGGCCGACCTGCTGCGGGGTCATGGGCTATGGACATTTCCTGACTTGCTTTGGCATCGATCAACTGGGCCTGAAGCAAAGTTTCTTTGAAAGTTTCGTGATCGAGTAGTCCGGCTGGGCGCTGTTCACCACTTCCACAACCGATCAGGATCACCACAAGCAGAAAGAAGATCGAACTCTTCATCGGTCAAAAACAAGGCGTTCTCCGCGAACCGAGCGATCTACTTCTCCATCCGCAAATACCATGTTGCCGTTCACCCATGTGTTCACGATCCGGGATCGGAATTGTTGACCCTCGAAGGGTGACCACCCGCATTTGTACAACCAGTTCTCCTTCGTCACGGTCTGCGGCACGGTATTGGGCATTTCCATGAAACTGGTAACCCCTCCCGCTGCTGCGGCTGCAGAGGCATGCGCGATATCCTCCTTGTGGGTAAGGCCCGGTTCCCGGAAGTGTACTTGGTCATCGATCACGCCGGGTACAAGGGTTCTTCCTTTTGCATCGAGTTCTTGCGCACCGATCGCCTTGCCGATACCTTGTTCATTGACCTGTTCGATACGTCCGTTCTGTACGAGTACATCGGCAGGAAAAATGCGACCATCGTGTACCACGTTCACATCGCGGATCAGCCAGTTGTTCATGGTCGAGGTATGCTCACGCGCATCTTCAACACACCAAGGATCGCTTCCTTGAAGATGCTGCTGTTCATTTTACTACGGCCCTTGATCCGGTCCACGAAGGTGATGGGCACTTCCTTGATCTTGAACCCGGCAAGCCGCACGCGGTATTTCATTTCGATCTGGAACGCATAGCCTATGAAGCGGATCTCATCCAACGGCAGGGCTTCCAACGTGGAGCGTTTGTAGCACACGAAACCAGCGGTGGTATCGCGCACGTCGAGCCATAGAATGGTCCGCACATAGAGCGATGCCGTAAAACTGAGCAGTATCCGGTGCCAGGACCAATCCCTCACGTGGCCTCCCTTCACATACCTGGAACCCACGCTCATATCCGCTCCGCCCGTGGAACACGCTTCATACAAACGGAGCAGGTCGTTGGGATCGTGCGAGAAATCCGCATCCATCTCGAATACGAAATCATAGCCATTGCCGATGGCCCACTTGAAGCCGGCGATATACGCTGTGCCGAGTCCCAGCTTACCCACCCTTTGCAGCAGATAGACGCGTTGAGGATGCTCCTTTTCCAAGGACTTCACGATCGCAGCGGTACCATCGGGGGAATTATCATCGACCACCAGCACGTCGAATGCGGGTTCCAAGCGGAGGACCGCGGAAATGATCTCGCGGATGTTCTCCTTCTCGTCGTAGGTCGGAATTATTACGAGGCGTTCGTGCACGTTCTTTGGATGGAAGTGTCCAAAGATAGCCGGGACGGTCAACCCGTGGGCGCTTAGTATCAACGAACCAAGGTCACGTGCCCGATACGCTCAATACGCTTGCCGGTATAAGGGTCCTTGGCCAGCAGTTTCCAGACGTACACACCAATGGGCACATCCGTTCCGTTGGTAAAACGCCCGTTCCACACCGCATTAGGATCGTCCGTACCAAACAGTTGCTGACCCCAACGATCGAAAATATCGAAGCGGTAGAAACGTAGGTCCACCCCACCCACGATCGGTTTGAACCCTTCATTGATGTCGTCACCATCAGGACTGAATGCATTCGGAACGAAAATGGTGAGTCCGTCCTCCACTTCAATGATGTGGCAGATCGTATCCGCGCAGAATGAAGAAACTGCAGCCACTAAGCAGACCTCGTATTCCGCACCGAGGACATCAGGGAATCGGTAGTTGTAGTTGTAGGAAGTGGCGGTATCAAGGTCTGCAATGGTCCATAGGAACGCTGTGCCCCCGACCGATGCGTTATTGAATTGCACTTCGGGATCAACGGTGTTCACCGCTTCGGGCAGCCAATAGAACTCGGCCACTGGCTGCTGGTAAATGTGGATCAGATCGTTCCCTTGCACGGTATCCGCTCCGCAGCCATCACCTGCATCAATGATCAAAGTAACGTCGTAGGCCCCAGCCTCCTCAAAGACAAATTCGATCGGTGCGCAGTCGTTGATCACATCACCGTTCCAGAGGACCCAGGTACACGCACCTGCTCCTGTGTAGGAATTGCTCAAGGTCACAGGTGCCGGGGTACAGCCATAGTTCCCATCCACTAGGATATCGGCCACTGGGATGGGGATGACGGTGATCGACAATACGGCAGTGTCCGTTGGGCATGGTGCAGGAGCGGTCACTGCATAGAAATAGTCGCCCTCTTCATCTCCTTGTGGATCGAATGGACCGTCGAACACGGAACCGTCCGGCGCGAACCAAGTTCCTGTCGCTTCCGGTGAACCACCCAAAGCAGTGATCAATTCCAGATCTTCATCACTGTTTTCGCACACGGAAACCGAGGCACTGACCCCTGCGTTGGCAGCAGTACTAACGGAAATAGTTACGGTGGAAACATCCACTCCGCAAGGTGCGATCCCGGTTATCGTATAGGTATGGACACCTGGTGCCCCGGTACCGGGCGCGAATGAACTGCCTTCGATGTTACCATCCGGTCCGCGCCAAACTCCGTTCGACTGTGGTGTCCCGTTCAACAACGTGAGCAGTTCCAGTGGCAGATCGGAGGAACAGAATATGGCTGTCCCATTCTCACCGGCATAGGGTTCCGGCGAGATCACCACAAGTACCGTTGAAGTGGCATCCACACAAGGAACGATCCCCGGCACACGATACGTGTAGATGCCGGACGTGTCCGTAGCTGGGTTCAAGGAGGAAGAATGTCCTAGACCATTTGGGCCGGTCCATGTACCACCGATATCCAAGTTGCCGGTAAGCCCATCGAACAAGGATACCGGCGCAGAATTAGTGCAAAGTGCCATTGTTCCACTGGTACCTGCATGTGGTGCAGCATTCACCGTCAACTGGAGCAACGCCACATCTGGAGGGCACGATGAATTTCCTGCAACAGTATAAGTGAAGGTACCGCCGGTCATAGTTGAAGGATTGAACAAAGCCGGCACCACAATTCCATCCGCATCCGTCCACACACCGCCTGCATCAGGTGTGCCCAGCAAGAGCGAATTCAGGCTGACGGGTCCAGAGGTATTACACAGCGCAACGGTATTGTCCTGACCGGCATCGGGTCCAGCGGCAACAACAACCGTAACTGTCGCAGCATCATTGGAACATACCACCCCGTTTATCGTGTACGTATATGATCCTCCGGGATTGGATCCTGGATCGAAATTTCCATCGAATGGTGATGCTGGGCCAGTCCAAGTTCCTCCTGTTTGGGCGTTACTACCTAATAGGTTGAAAAGATCTTGCACAGGTGCACCCGCACAAACGTTCAGGGCTGCATCCATACCTGCATTGGGCACTACTTCTTCAGTAACTGTTACCGTGGCCACATCACCCAAGCAAGGTGCAACCGCAGCCAACGTGTAGGTGAAGTCGCCCGGACCGTTCACCGCTGGATCGTAGATGCCGCCGACCAAGCCACCGCTCCAAGTGCCGCCAGCATCAGGGCTTCCGCCGAGCTGTGTAAAGAGATCCACTGCAACACCGTTACCACACACAGTGATCACACCATCAATGCCCGCGTTCGGATTGCCTGTCTCGTTCACCGTTACTGTGGCTGATGCGTTCGTGCATGGTGCAACGCCCGTTACCGTGTACACGTAGTTGCCGGGGGCCATCGTCGCCGGATC
>Ga0335394_10003407_pt1 | contig 18044 bp, 17 predicted proteins | sample MAT03_FD_205741 | JGI IMG/M metagenome (GOLD analysis project Ga0335394, IMG submission 205741) | Freshwater microbial communities from Lake Fryxell liftoff mats and glacier meltwater in Antarctica - MAT-03 (spades assembly) (version 2) ... | reverse complement strand
GCCGGTCGAATTGAGGAACCGCGCAACGCTCACGTCCGAGGGGTCATCGTTAAGGTCGCCCATGACCATGATGTGGGCTTGGGCATTACGCGTGAGCAATGAATCCACGATGTGACGGGCCAATTCCGCAGCCGCCTTCCGGTTCGGCTCGCTGCGCTTTTCACCACCTCGTCGCGAAGGCCAGTGGCAAACGATCACGTGGGTGGTATCGCCATCGAGCAGGCCACTCACCAACAACTGATCGCGTGTTCGGAAAGATGTATCGGCCATATGGATGCGGTAGGACTTGTGCGCATAAACATTATACTGGGCAGGGTTGTACACGAGTGCCACGTCGATGCCCCGGCGATCGCGAGATTCATCGTGGATGATCTTGTATCCGCGCCCTTTCAATGCATCTGTAGCGATCAGGTCCTCCACCACGGCGCGGTTCTCCACCTCGCTCAGCCCAAGGATCGCCAATCCCTGCGGATGCAGGTCCTTCCCCATTTCAGCGATCACCTTGGCGTTCTGGTCCAGCTTGCGGAAGTAGCGCTCACCGTTCCAGACCTTGCTGCCATTGGGGGTGAACTCCTCATCGTTCACGTCGGGCGTATCAATGGTATCGAAGAGGTTCTCGATGTTGTAAAAGCCCACCAAGGCCGGGATGTATTGCGGCTTTTTGGCTTGGGCAAAGCCTCCCGTGGCAAAGGCGATCGAGGCGAGCAATAGGAAATGCCGGGGACGTGCAAGCATGGATGAACAATTCATTGGGCTGCCGAAAGTAGTGGATCGCACCGCGCTGGGGGCGGAAGGAGGTTGGAGGGATCGAAAAGACACCGAAGGCTTCGCCAATTATTGTGCCGGAAAGGACAAGGGGTGCCTATCGTTGAACAGTCGCATGAAGCGGAACAATGCTTCATCGCTGTTGCGCTTTCTCTTGGGCAGGGCGCGGAATTCCTCCAGGAGCACGGAGTCGTGTTGCAACGCTTGGTCCATGCCACTGGCATTGAAGGGCAGGTAGTTCCCGGTTTCCATATCGAGCAGTTGTTGCACCAGAACGGTCCTCGTTATGCTTCCATACGGTTGGCCGTAACCGCTCATGTATGGGTTCCAGTCGCGGTAGGTCTGTTCCACCACCATGTGCGCCAAGCTCCCCATGAGCCCGATGCGGAAGAAGCCGTTGCCGCCAGCGATATACACCACATCGTTCTGGCAAAAGCCCCAGATCCGCTGCAGGTCCACGGTACGTTGTGCTCCGGTATCGGGCTGCCAATGGAGCTTGCCTCGTGCCTGCCGTACATCCGTAACGTGCAACCCTTGGGCATCGCGTAATTCTTCCAAGGGTACGGTTGGTGTGTTGTTCTTGAAGTCGCTGAAACGCAAGTATATCCCGTCATGCAGGTCCATTCCACCGAAATACTCCGTGGTCTGACAGAATGAAAGACCCGATGCCAAACAAAACAAAGCTGCCGCGAAGTAGCGCATGCCCATGTACATCATCGCAACTTGCGGATCACGGCCACTACTTCCTCCGGTGCTTGGGCGTGTACCCAATGGCCCGCATAGGGAATGGTCTCCACAGTGCAGTTCGGGAACTGTTCCTTGATCGCCGGCAGGTCTTCGCGTTGGATGTAATCGCTGGCACCGCCGCGAATGAAGAGCGTAGGCACCCGCACCGTTTCCGGACCTATCGCGGCCAGGATCGCGGGTAGATCGCGTTTGAGCAGTGGGGCGTTCACGCGCCATCCGAGTTGGTCTTCTGTTTTCCAGTACAGGTTTTTCAACAAGAACTGCACCACGCCGGGTTCCTTGATCGTTCCGGCCAAGTGCTTCTCTACTTCTTTGCGCGTGCGCCCCGGCGAGATGTCCGCCGAGATCAATGCGTCGATGATGTAGGCATGGTTATCCTCATGCTCCCGCGGACTGATGTCGATCACCACGAGCTGTTCCAAGAGCTGCGGCCATTTTTGCGCGAAGACCATTGCCACTTTACCGCCCATGCTGTGACCGACCATGAAAATATCCTTCACCCCCAGCGACAGCACCAAGGCATGCACATCAGCCGCCATGATGGGATACGAAGTGCCGTCCGTGTGTGGCGAACGTCCATGATCCCGGAGGTCCACCAGGATCACATCGAAAGGTTCCATGTCGGGCACCGATCGTTCCGCGAGTTCTTTCGCTACGCTTCCTACATTATCAGAACTCCCGAAGAGGCCGTGGAGCAGGATCAAAGGCTTGGCACCTTGCGGGCCGAGGCGGCGATAATGGAGTGGAACGGTCATTGGTGACTGTGAAAATTAAGGGAATGAGGAAATTAAGGGAATGTGGAAATTAAGAGAATGTGGAAATTCAGGGAATGAAATTCCGAAGCCAATTTTCACATTCCTTTAATTCTTTTCATTTCCACATTTCTCCCCCTTTTCCCGCAGACAGCGTAAATAGAGTTGCACGGCATTTTCCAGCCCGAAGGTGAGGGCATCGCAGATCAGTGCGTGTCCGATGGATACTTCTTGCAGGCCGGGAACGTTCTGGTTGAAGAAGGCCAGGTTCTCCCGGTCCAGATCATGTCCGGCATTCACCCCCAATCCAAATCCAGTGGCACGGATCGCGGCTTGCGTAAAGGGAGCTACTGCGGCCGCCCGATCCGTGGGGAACTGTTGTGCGAAGGGTTCGGTGTAAAGTTCAATGCGGTCGGTACCGGTATCGGCAGCGTAGGCGATCTGATCAGTATCGGTGCCCATGAAGAGCGAGGTCCGGATCCCTTCACCCTTGAACCGGGCCACGACATCCTTGAGAAGCGCTCGTTGCGCACGAGCATTCCACCCTGCGTTGCTGGTGAGCACGCCGGGCGGATCGGGCACCAAGGTCACCTGACCGGGTCGTACCTCCAATACCAGTGCGATGAACTCGGCGTTGGGATATCCTTCGATGTTGAATTCGGTGGTGAGCACCTTGGCCAATTCACGTACATCGGCTCGGCGGATATGGCGTTCGTCGGGTCGTGGATGCACGGTGATCCCTTGGGCCCCGTATCGTTCAATTTCCAACGCCGTTCGTACCACATCGGGATTGTTCCCACCACGTGCATTGCGCAAGGTGGCGAGCTTGTTGATATTCACACTGAGCCGGGTCATGCCGTGTTCGCTTACTTTGTACGTCCGCAGGGTGCCCAAAAGTAAGGGTATGGAACCTGCAGTAATTTGAACATCATGCACGCCATTGATCTGATCACGCAAGACATACCGCCCCTACGCCCCAAGGACGATGTGGGCCGTGCGTTGGACTGGATGGAAGAGTTCAAAGTGGGCCACTTACCGGTTGTGGACAACGGGCGCTTGGTGGGCATGGTGAAGGACCAGGACCTGATCGATCGTAATGACCCGCACGGCTCGGTATCCAGCGTTATGGAGCAGGTGGAGATCCCCTTCATCCGCGGTGGCCAACATATCTATGAGGTGATGAAACTGTTCAGCGAACGCGGGTTGACGGTATTGCCGGTGTTGGATGAGATGGGCCAATACAAGGGTGCGATCACGGAGCACGAGGCCTTGAAACGGTTGACCGAGGTCACGAACATCCATGAGCCGGGTAGCATCGTGGTGCTGGAGATGAACATGATCGACTACAGTTTGGAACAGCTTGCACGGATCGTGGAGGGCAATGGAGCCAAAGTGCTCAGTGTGCATAGCCATGCCTTACTTGATACCACGCGTGTTGAAGTGACCTTGAAGATCAACAGGGAGGACATCAGTGACATCCTCCAAAGTTTCGAACGGTACGAGATCCAGGTGAACAGCACGTACCAAGGCTCCCGGTTCCATGATGATATGCGCGAACGGTACGAGGAACTGATGAAGTTCATCAACCTGTGACCCGTGGGCATGGTCCATGGTCTTGTTCGGTTGATCGGTCGGCCTTGGATGGACGTAGTTCATAAGTGTTCAACGCGGATATTCGGACAGCCAATGGCTCGTTCAACAGTGCGTGTGGCTCGCCTCCTGCTTCCAGTTATCCTTATTCTTTTGGTTTTGCTTCCAGGAAGGATCCTTTCACAAGCAGAGGAACCCAGGATCCGCATCAACGCGATCACCGTTACGGGCAACAGGGTGACCAAGGAGCGGATCATCCTGCGTGAATTGATCTGTGGTCCAGGCGATACGCTTTCCAATGAAGAAATGTACGAGCGATTCGAGCGCAGTCGCCAGAACCTGATGAACACAGGGCTCTTCAACACGGTGAGCGTCCTACCTTTCTACACGGGTCGCCACGAGGTCACTGTTGAAGTGGCGGTGAACGAACGGTGGTACCTCTGGCCCTCGATCATCTTCGACCTGGCCGACCCGAACTTCAATACGTGGTGGCTAACGAAGGACTTTTCCCGTGTCAACTACGGCGCCTACCTCTACCGGTACAACATGCGCGGCCGCAATGAAACGGGTTATGTACTTGCGCAGTTCGGTTACACCAAGCAATTCGGCGCACGTTATAAGGTGCCTAATTTGGACCAACGTCAACGTTGGGGATTCAATGTGGGCGTGAGCTATGATGAGCAGGCGGAGATCACTGCGGGTACCGTGGACAACAAGCGCATCCTGCTCCACAATGACAATGGGAGCAACCGTGATCAATGGAAAGCCGATATGGAAGTGACCCTTCGGCGCAGCCATGATGTACGGCACTACTTCCGCGTGAAATACACCCAGGCCGAAGTGACCGACACGGTCGTTCAGGTTGCGCGTGATTACTTCAATGGCAGCAACACCGATTCCCATTTTATTTCACTGGGCTATTCCGTCGTGCATGACAAGCGCGACTCGAGGGTATTCACACGTATGGGTCAATACCAAGAGCTGCGGATCGACCGGATCGGGATCGGGTTGCTGAGCAAGGCCGCACCGGACATTACCACGGTCTACGGCACCACGAAGCACTGGTGGAAGGTGCATGACAAATGGACCCTTTCCTTGGCCTTGCATGGAAAATTCACCGTTGGCGTACCCTCCTACTACGCGCAAGAAGGCTTGGGATACCGGAATTTTGTGCGGGGTTACGAATATTACGTGATCGACGGCGCGCACTACACGCTGGGCCGTGCGAACGTGGTGTTCCAACTGTTCAAGCCGCGCTATGTGCGCATGGAATTGATGCCGCTGGAGGCTTTCCGCACCTTGTACTTCGCCTTGTACCTGAACTTCTTCACTGATGCGGGCAGGGTTTGGGACAACCGGTACGCCGATGTCAATTTCTTGGCCAACCGATGGATCAACGGCAGCGGGGTCGGTCTGGACCTGGTAACCAGCTACGATCAGGTGGTTCGGGGTGAATACACCTTCAACACGTTGGGCGAGCATGGATTCTTCCTACATTTCACACAACCATTTTGATCGATGCGGATAGGAGTGAACGGTAGGGCGATGGAGGCTGGCGTAGCACCTGTGGTCATGCGCACCTTGGAACAAATGTCGGCCCATGGGCTGGAGCCGTTATTAACTGGAAGTCTGGCGAAGTGGCTGTCCGAAATGGGCAAGACCCTGAAATGGCCGGTGTTGGATGATGCCCCGCTGGGTGAGCAGGACTTGGAGCTGTGCGTAAGCCTCGGCGGGGATGGCACCTTACTGGACACCGTGTCCTTGGTAGGCCGATCGGAGATACCGGTCTTGGGCATCAACTTGGGTCGCCTTGGCTTCCTGTCCAACGTACGGTCCGACAATTTGGACTCGGCGCTGCTGGCGATCAAGCACGGACATTACTCGTTGCAGGACCGCTCCCTTTTGCAGGTGATCGATCACGAAGAGGTCTTGGGCCAACAGAACTTCGCGTTGAACGAAGTGAGCATACACAAGCGCGACAGCTCCAGCATGATCGTCGTTCACGTTCACTTGGGCACCGACTACCTGAACACCTATTGGGCCGATGGGCTGATCATTGCCACCCCTACCGGATCCACTGCCTACTCCTTGAGCTGTGGCGGGCCCGTATTGGACCCCACGAGCGATGCTCTGGTGATCAACCCTATCTGTCCGCACAACTTGAACGTGCGCCCTTTTGTGGTGCCCGATCATTATACGATCCGCCTTCAGTTGGAAGCAAGGTCGGACCGCTGTTTGATGAACTTGGATTCGCGCAGCTCCAGTATCGACGGTCAAAGCCTGATCACCATACAGCGGGCGGATTTCACGGTGAAGATGGTCCAATTGGAGGGCACCAACTTCCTGGATACCCTGCGGGCCAAGCTGAGCTGGGGGCTCGATGTCCGTTCCTCTATGTTCAGGCCATAAGATTCTTCTCACAGGTCAACGGAACGGCAATTATCCCCCGTCATGCGGCGGAATGAGGTTCCAAAATTCATTGAAAAACAGGAAAATACGAACCGTGAATGAAGGGGGTGGACGGAAATAAATTCACGTTTATTCACGTTAATTCACGGTTTCTTCAATACGAGCATGCCCCGTTTGCCCTTCCCACCGATCACGCGTCATTTCCTTCGGATTACCTTCGCGGCGAAGCACGACTTTGTGGTCACCATGTACCGATCCATCCGATCCCACGTTCCTGAACCGATGCGTCGCCTTTTCATCGTTTGTCTGCTGGTTGCAGGTTCCGCTGGCCTGCATGCCCAAGTGAGCGAATTGGGGATCACGGTGGGGGCGACCTATTACATCGGTGACCTGAACCCCACGAGGCACTACCCCAAGAACACGAAACCTGCCTTTGGCGCCGTTTTCCGCTACAACTTCAACGATCGATATGCGGTCCGTTTCCAAGGGATCACCGGCATGCTGCAAGCCTTCGACGCGAACTCGAAGGACACCCTGCAGCTCATACGAAACCTTGGGTTCAGGGCGCGGCTGATCGAATTCTCGGTTGTTGCAGAGGTGAATTTCCGCAAATACCGAAGTAAGGACAAGGACAGCAAGCGTTGGACCCCGTTCATGTTCGCCGGACTCGCCTATTTCCGTGCGGCCCCACAAGGGCTGCTCAACGGTACGTGGTACAATTTGGCCGATCTGGGCACTGAAGGCCAAGGCACTACGGTAGGGAGTGCAGGCACCTACCCGGTGGACCACATGAGCATTCCTTTCGGGGCCGGGTTCAAGGTGAATGCAGGCCGTTTTGATTTCCAGCTTGAATGGGGCCTGCGCCGGACGTGGACCGATCATTTGGACGACGTTGGCGGCACCTACGTGGACCAAGACCTCTTGGCATTCGAGAATGGTCCTTTGGCGGCCAGTCTTGCCGATCCTTCGTTGGTGGATCAAGGCTATTCCAAAGCAGGCATGGCCCGTGGCGATGTCAACACGCGGGACTGGTACCAGTACACCGGTTTGGGGATCACATACATCATAACGCGCTTCTCGGACTGCGATGAGCAGTATAATTGGATGCGCAAAAGGCGCTGATCCAAGGCTTTTGCGATCTTTGCGACCCCTTTGGAAAAAGCGACCGACATAACAGAGCAATTGCGCGGGCGTATCAACGCCGAACGCGTGCCGCAGCATATCGCCATTATCATGGATGGAAATGGGCGGTGGGCCGAGCAACAAGGTGAGCACCGGGTAATGGGGCATGCCAATGGCGTTCGTTCCGTTCGGGAGGCCTTGTTGGCCGCCACGGAGATCGGGGTGAAGTACCTGACCCTGTACGCCTTCAGCACCGAGAATTGGAAACGCCCGACCGCCGAAGTGGAGGCCTTGATGGACCTGTTGGTGCGCACGGTGATCGGCGAATTGGAGGAACTGCACACGAACGGGGTACGCTTGAATACCATCGGCGACATCGAAAGTCTTCCGGAGAATTGCCGCAAGACGCTGCAGGAAGCCATTGAGGCCACCAAGAACAACGACCGCATCACCATAACCTTGGCCTTGAGCTATAGCGCACGCTGGGAACTGGTACAGATGGCGCAGCAGCTGGCGACAATGGCCGCACAGGGAGAACTGGACCCTGCGACCATCACCGATGGCACCATTTCCGAACATCTGACCACTGCCGGCATGCCCGACCCCGAACTCTTGATCCGCACCAGTGGTGAGCAGCGCGTGAGCAACTTCCTTCTGTGGCAGATCGCTTACGCGGAATTGTGGTTCACACCCGTGCTATGGCCGGATTTCCGCAAGGAGCATTTGTTCCAAGCCGTACTGGATTATCAGAACCGGGAAAGACGTTTCGGCCTGGTCAGTGAACAGATCACACCCCGTTGATGACCCGTGGACCACTTGGCTTCATCGCCTTCCTACTTTGTGCCGTGGGTTTCGCCCAAACGGGAGAGTCGTACATGGACCCGGCCGTTGCACAGGAGTATGAGATCGGGGGCATTACCGTTAGCGGCACCAAGACCACCGATGCCAACGCAGTGCGCTTGTTCACGGGATTGCAGGTCGGCGACAAGCTTACTATTCCGGGGGAGAAGATCACTAAAGCGATCACGAACCTGTGGGAACAAAAGCTGTTCAGCGATGTCTCCATTGAGGCGGCGGAGATCCGCGGCCGCACGATCTTCCTGAACATCATCGTTGTGGAGAAACCACGACTGTCCCGCTGGAAATACACGGGCATCACCAAGAACGAAGGCGAGAAACTGGATGAGATCCACGATCTTTTGCGGGGCCAACAAGTGAACGACGCGCTGATCAGTACCACGAGCAATGCGATACGCCACTACTTCGTTGATAAGGCCTTCCTGAAAGCGAAAGTGACCGTGGTTGAATTGAACACGGACAGCATGTTACCGAACAGCGTTCAGTTGAACTTCGTGGTGAATAAGGGCAAGAAAGTACGCATCAAGGAAGTGATCATCGAGGGCAATGAGCAAGTGAAGGCAGCACGCTTGCGCAGGGCGATGAAGAAGACCAAACAGAAGCGTTGGTGGAACCCGTTCGCCAGCAGTAAGTTCGATAGCAAGGAATACCAAGCGGACAAGGCCCGGTTGATCGATGTCTACAACGAGAAGGGCTTCCGCAATGCCACCATTATCAGTGACACCAACTACTTCGTTTCGGACAAGCGCCTCGTAGTGAAGCTGAACGTGTACGAAGGTGCGATGTTCCACTTCCGTAACATCACCTTCACCGGTAACAATAAGCACACATCGGAAGAGTTGGCGAACATCTTGAACATCACCAAGGGGGAGGTCTACAACAAGAAGTTGCTGGACAGCAGGATCTACATGAACCCTGCCGGTGGCGACATCAGCTCGCTGTACATGGACGATGGATACCTGAGCTTTTACCCGGACCCCGTGGAATTGTTGGTGGACGGTGACAGCATCGATCTGGACATCAGGATCCGCGAAGGGAAACAGTATCGGATCCGTAACGTGATCATCAAGGGCAACACCAAGACGAATGAGCACGTGATCCGGCGGGAGATCCGGACCAAACCGGGGGAACTCTTCAACCGGAGCTACGTGATCCGAACACAGCGTGAATTGAGCCAGTTGGGCTATTTCAATCCGGAGACCTTGGGCGTGAACCCGATACAGGACCCACGTACCGGCACGGTGGACTTGGAATATACAGTGGAGGAAAAGCCGAGCGATCGGTTGGAATTGAGCGGCGGTTGGGGAGCGGGTCGATTGGTGCTCTCGGTTGGTCTTTCGTTCACGAATTTCTCGTTGCGCAACATGTTCAACAAGGCGGCATGGTCACCACTACCTGCCGGCGATGGCCAGACCTTGAACCTACGCGCGCAGACCAATGGTCGTTTCTTCCAGAGCTACAACCTCTCCTTCGTGGAACCTTGGTTGGGCGGCCGCAAACCAAATGCCCTCAGCTTTTCGATCTTTCATTCTGCACAAACGAACGGTGTCGACAAGTACGTCAATAGCTCGGACGGTCGGGTCACGAATCCACTCCGCCAGGCTTTGCAGATAACGGGTGCCTCCATCGGCTTGGGCAAGCGCCTCGCCTGGCCGGATGATTACTTCATCCTTCGGCAGACCGTGGCCTACCAGAACTATTCGCTCAACAATTACGTGACCGGTGGTGGTACCGGGGCTTCTTTCGGGTTCAGCAACGGTACCAGCAATGTCCTCACCTACCAGTTCCAGGTCTCGCGGAATTCAGTGGATCAGCCGTTCTTCGCGCGCTCCGGGTCCGATATCAGCTTCAGTGTCAAAGCGACCCCACCGTACTCCTTGTTCCAGCGGAACAGGGACTACTCCGAACTTCCCACGGAAGAATTGTACAAATGGGCCGAATTCCACAAATGGAAACTCACCACTGTGTGGTACAACAAGCTCACGAACAGCAAATCCGGCCATAATCTGGTGTTCATGACCCGTGCCGGGTTCGGATTCTTAGGACGCTACAACAACGCGGTAGGTAACGCACCGTTCGAACGTTTCTACTTGGGCGGTATTCCCATTTCCGGATTCCAGTTGGACGGTCGTGAGATCGTGGGGCTTCGCGGTTACGCCGACTTTTCGCTGGCCCCGGTCGCGGGCAACTTCGTCGTGAGCAAGTACACGGCCGAGCTACGCTTCCCTGTTTCCTTGAACCCTTCGGCCACTATCTACACCACGTTGTGGGGTGAAGCCGGCAACACGTGGTCCAGCTTTGACAAGTTCGAGCCGTTCAAACTGTATCGTTCCGCTGGTCTTGGGCTTCGGTTGTTCCTCCCCATGTTCGGTCCCATGGGCTTGGACTATGGCTGGCGGCTGGACGACGTGCCCGACCAACCGAACATGGCCCGTGGCCAGTTCCATTTCACGATCGGCATAGATTTTGGCGAGCTATAGACCGGAACCACTACTTTCGACGGATCCCGTATGAATCGAACCCACATTATTTCCCTTGTTACCGGCCTTTTCCTGCTGTTCGGTACTGTGGCCCAAGCGCAGCGGATCGCGTTCGTGAACACGCGTTACATTCTGGACAAGATGCCCGAATATGAGTCGGCCCAGAAGGAGTTGGACCGATTCAGCAAACAGTGGCAAGAAGAGATCGACGAGCGCCACATCCAGATCAAACGGATGCGTGATGCATACAATGCGGAAGCGATCCTCTTGACCGAGGAGATGAAACGCTCGCGGTTGGATGAAGTGGATCGCCGGGAGCGTGAAGCACAAGACCTGCAGAAGAAACGGTTCGGCCCGAAAGGCGACCTTTTCAAGAAACGGGAAGAGCTGATCAAACCGATACAGGACCGCGTTTACAATGCAGTGAAGGAAGTGGCAGGCACCAGCTATGTCGCGGTCTTCGATCTGGGCGGGCAGGCGAGCAATCTACTTTTCGCAAGTGAGAAGTACGACAAGAGCGACAGCGTTCTACGCAAGCTGGGCATACGGCCCGGCAAGGAAGGTGAAGCAGAAAGTCCAAAGGGAAAGGATGATGATTTCGGCGACCCCATGGAAGACCCACCCCAGGACGACGGCACAAAAATTACCGCACCCACGGACCGCACAGGCGGCAGTGTGGACCAAAAACCAAAATGAAGACCAACCTTATGAAGAACCTCGTGATCATGTTCGCACTGGCGCTTACCACGCTACCGAGCGTCGCACAAACCACCAAGCTGGGCCACATCGACCGGCAGAAATTGATGCTTCTCCTTCCCGAACGGAAGACCGCTGAGACCAAAATGCAAGGCTTCGCAAAGACCTTGGATGACCGTCTGAAGGCCATGGGCGCTGAATATCAGGCGAAGGTGGCGGACGTGCAGTCCCGTGCTGATGCCCTGACCCAAACGGAGAAGGACGTTGCGGTGCGCGAGATCGGCGAATTGGAGCAACGGATCCAGTCAGCACAGCAAAAAGCCCAAGAGGACTTGGACAAGCAAGAGGAAGAGCTGCTCAAGCCGATGGTGGACCGCACCAACGTAGCGATCACGGAAGTGGCCGCAGCAAATGGCTACACCTACATCTTTGACACCAGCACCGGTTTCGTGTTGTACTACGACAAGGGCGAGGACATCATTGAGTTGGTGAAAGCGAAACTCGGGGTCGAGTAAGGACCTCTTTTACCGTGTCCACCACCCAACGCCCGATCGGCCTATTCGATAGCGGCATCGGCGGCCTCTCGGTCCTGAATGCGATACAACAGGCGCTCCCCTCGGAGCGCCTGTTGTACGTCGGCGACAATGCGCACATCCCGTATGGGGACCGCACGCTGCGCGAGATCCGTTCGTTCAGTGCAGGCATCACGCGTGCCTTGTTGGGCAAGGGGTGCAAGATGATCGTGATCGCGTGCAACACGGCCTCGGCAGCTGGCCTGAAGGTCTTGCGCGAAGCGTATCCGCATACGTTGTTCGTCGGTATGGAACCCGCGCTAAAACCGGCAGCGGAAAGATCGCGGTCCAAGGTTGTTGGGGTGATCGCCACCACGGCCACTTTCCAAGGTGAATTATTCGCCTCTGTGATGGAACGCTTCGCACGCGATGTGGAAGTATTGGAGCGGCCTTGTCCTGGATTGGTGAAAGCGATCGAGGCCGGCGAGTTGGAAAGCGCATCGACCGAAACTATGCTACGTGGTTGGCTGGAACCGATGCTGGCACAAGGCATGGACCAATTGGTATTGGCCTGTACGCACTACCCTTTTGTGCGCCCGTTGATCGAACGGATCTGCGGACCGATGGTGCAAATAATAGACCCGGCACCCGCGGTTGCAAAACAGGTGGAGCGGCTGTTGGAGCAGCACGGATTGCTCGCTACGGGACCACCCTTGGCGGGTCCGATAAGCGGATGGACGAGCGGTGATACGGAAACGTTCAAGTTGTTGTCTGAAAAGCTCGGCACTCCGCAGATCGACGTACGGAAGGCATTTTGGGTGAATGGCGAGCTCAGCCTTGCTTGAACCAATCCGCGTACATCATGTAATTGCGGGCGATGCGCTCGATCTCATTCTTGGCAAGGTCCTCCCCTACCGCTCGGATCCGTTTCCCCGGCACGCCGGCCACCAACGACCCTGGTTCCACGATCATGTTCTGTAGAACAACAGCTCCAGCGGCGATCACGCTGCCTTCACCGATCACCGCATTGTCCATCACGATCGCACCCATGCCGATCAAGACCTTGTCATGGATGGTACAACCATGAACGATCGCGTTGTGCCCAATGCTCACATCATTCCCGATGGTCAGCTTCGAGCGCTCGTAGGTGCAATGCAACACCGCACCATCTTGGATGTTCACGCGATCACCGATGCGGATGGAATTGACATCGCCACGGACAACCGCATTGTACCAAACACTCAACCGATCACCGGCGATCACATCACCGATCACAACTGCGGTTTCGGCCAAGAATGGATCGGCACCGAATTCCGGGGTGAACCCACGAACACTACGAACAAGTCCCATGGTCACAAGTATAACTCGACAATGACCACCGTATGGTTGCAGCCCTCAAGAAGAGCGGACATGTCCATCCCGAATATCCTGTCGACATATTTCTAGTTCTGATCTATTCGCTCCACTAGGTCTTCAAACTGGGCCATTGATCGCCTTTGTTCAATTAACAAATACTCGTCCGTATAAGGCGAACCGCAGTCGTCAGAATTGACTTGACGAATTAACCTGTCTTGATCAAAGTAACTTCTGTTCTCGTTGATCTCCGACCTTTCAAATTCAAAGACCTGGTCATTGTTGGATCCACTCATCTTTAATGTATCCCAATAAAAAGGCCGGTTGTATGTATATGACCTTTCAAAAACAAAAGATAGTTTGCCTTCAAACACATAATATTCTGATATCGTTTGACCCATCTCACCATAATTCCGAGTTACGATCTTTTCCAATGATTCGTCTTCATAGTAATATTTCGCCTCACCACCTTCTGTCGATTCCCAAAGATCTTTCGTGTCTATAGAAGTCCAGTCGGACCTTGAGTTAATGCGTTTGAAGTTTTCTTGGATCGGCGTAAGCCTTTTTGTTGGGAATTCGTCTACGATAATGTCATCCTCTTGAAACGTTTCTTTGAGAGCAATTGTGTCCGGCTTTATCGTTTCCGATCGCGCAGTGTCAGGTGCTATCTCAAACGCTTGGTCTGCTTTGGCAATTCTATTGTTCGTAGGCTTGGCTCTCTTGTCTTCTGGCTCACAAGAATAGACAACTGTCAATCCAAAGACCACAATGCAAAATCTCAAACTTGATTTCATCTGTTCATTTCACGCATAGGGCGCATTTCATTCTGAACCGACTTGATGCTTTGAGTCTTAGTTCCCTTCTGTGGGAAGTTCCAGAACCAGATCAACGTGTGACTTCTCACTTGTGTCTTGTGTCTTGATACTTCATCCACCATTCCAGATCCTTCAAGTCATTCGGAGCTCGGAACCGGCTCTTCATGTTTCATTTCCTCTTTCCCACCGGGCACCCCACACCCTTCCTTCTGACAACATTCGGGCAACTTCTTGAACGCTTCGGGATCACCGGCAAGGTCATCTGCAAAATAGCCAAGTTTGGTAACTCCCTTACGAATGGCGTCCGGGTCCGTTTTCCGCGGGTCGTAGTCGATGTAGATGATGTTCGTCGCGAGATCCAATACTACGGACTTCACGCCTTTTTCATAGATCATCTCTGTTTCGATGGTCTTCTTGCACATGTCGCATACGCTGGAGGTATGGATCTCCAATTTCTCGATCTTCTTGTCCTGTGCGAAGAGTGCCGTGGTTAGCAGCAGTAGCGCTGCGGTCAATATGTGTTTCATGGGTTCTGTGTTTGTTCTTTCTTCTTTTTGTCAATGGTGAAACGCACTCCGCCATAGATCATGGCCTTGTTGGTCGGGCCCCAGATCAAGGATGCGTCAAAATACGGGCCGAACGGATCATCGGGAGCAATGATCTGTTGCTGCTGAAGGGTGCTGGTGAGATTCTCCGCTCCGAGATACACTTCCCACGCACCCAATACGCGGGTGACTTGCGCATGCAACGTGGTGTACGCCGGACTACGCGAGACCATCCTGTATTCCTCGGGGTTCGACAACGTGCCTGGCACCCGTCCTTGACCGAACAGGTTGAAGGTGACATCGGTGCGCCAACGCTCTTTGCGATCGCCCCACGCAAGATCGATCAAGCCGCGGTGGCTTGGGGTGAATGGCCGTTCCCTCAGTTTTCCATCGAAGGTCGTTCGGGTATCGTAGAATCGGTATGAAAGGCGCAACTGCAATTGGCGTGTCAGATCCACTTGTACATCGGTAAGGATGCTGTTCGCGAAGGACGGTCCATCGAGCATGTAGAGCGCCACGGTCTGTGGGCTGCGGTCCAGATCGGTGACCACTTGCGCGGCGAATTCCGTTCGATAGACATCCACACCGAACGTCCATTTGCGATCGAGCCACTTGAACTTGTGCAGGAAGGATGCACCGAAATTCCAGGCCTTCTCCATGCCCAACTTTCCTTCCACCACCACCGTACGCGAACTCGCCAGCACACTTCCCGTTTCGATCAACGGGTTGGCCGTTCGGAAGCCATGTCCGGCAGAAAGGCGAATGGTCGTTAACGGCCCAAGATCATACTTCATGTGGATCCGTGGGCTCGCCACATTCCCGTAAACCGAATTGTGGTCGCCGCGAACACCGGCCACCAACGTGAAATTGGGCCGTTGCAAGGTGTACTCGGCGAACACGCCGGGCATGCGTTCTGTTCTGCCAAAAGTGCTGTCTTGGAATGCCTCGGAATAATCATCGAACTGGAAGCTCGCACCGGCCTTCAACTGGTCCGTTCCCTTACCGAGCAACATTTGATAGACCAGACTACCGTACAAGCTCTCTTGTTTCCCGGTGTAATTGCGATCCCCGAAGCGCGAAGCCGCAGTATGCTGTCTACCGGCGAAAAGGAAACCGATGCTCTTGGTGGGGTCGTTCTTGAAGACCACTCCTTGTTTGCCGAACACGTCGACCATTTCGTTGCTGATATCCACCGTAAATGGTCTACCGTTGGGCGCGAGCGCATCGTTCGCGATCCGCCGTGTGGTCTGCCCGCCTTTACGCTCGTCCGTTACGTACCGCACACCGATCTGTGTCATGCCCCGTTCCGTGCGTCGCATCCAACGATCCATCACATTGAAGCGTTTGGTGAGCGGCTGGTCCATGAAGCCGTCCTTGTTCTGATCCATTTCCTGCTGGAAAAGATTGCCGTGCAAGAGTAGCAGGTTCCCACTGTTCTTTCCCGTTGCTTGAGCAGTGTGTACGTTGGCCTCCGTGCGACCTTGGGAATTGCCGTAGAGGTTCAAGAAAAAGGGGCCTTCGGAAATCGGATCACGCAGGCAAAGGTCGATCTGTCCGGTCATCGCATTGGGTCCGTTCACCGCAGTACCCAGCCCTTTGCTCAGGTTGATATCCTGGATCCAGGTACCGGGCAATAGCGTAAGTCCGTAAGAAGAAGACAGCCCACGTATGAACGGTAAATTCTCCAAGCTGATCTGGGCATACCGACCATCGAGACCGAGCATGCGGATCGTTTTGGTGCCGGAGATGGCATCGCTGTAATTCACATCCACCGTGGCGTTGGTCTCAAAGCTTTCGCTGAGGTCGCAGCAGGCGGCACGCTTCAACTCCTTGGCACCGATGATCTCTTGCGCGATCGTGCTACGTGTGCTTAGTTGGGTCCCGCTCACACGTTCCACCACTTCCACGGTGTTCAATTCAACGGAAGACCGAAGCGTAACGACGAGCGGTTTGTCCGGGCTCTTTAACAGCAAAAGCGTATCGTTTCCGAAACCCACGTAGGTCACCACCAAACGTGCGGGCCATTGATCGGGCGGTGGCACACTGAATCGTCCGTCGGTATCCGTGGCGGCCCCGATAGTGGTACCTGCCCAAAGTACGTTGGCACCGGGCAGCGGGCCGCCCACGGCACCTTCACCATTCACCTTACCGGTGATCGGTGCCTGCCCCATCGCCATCGCTGCGGGCACAATTAGAAGTAGTGTAAAAAGACTCTTTCGCATGATACAATTTTCCGGTTCCTTGGAACTTGACTTGGGAGCAAGCACTCCCCTTCGCCATGCGTAGCACAGCGGTCGGAAAAATGGGATCAGATGCGTTGGGTACCCAACACCGCCAAACGGGCGCGGGTAACCAAGGGTGGCGGAAGATCGTCCGCAGGAAAGAAAACAGGGGCATCGCCCTCCGAGAGCACCAAGCGTGGTGCAGAATACAGTGCGATCAAAGCAGGGGCAAGATCAACGGCGTGATGTTCGATATAATCTTGTTGTTCACCTTTCACTGAACCATGCACACAACACTGCGGCTGTATGATCGGTCCGTCCTGACCTTCGTCGGGACAGCAATCTGCCGGCGTGCCGATGCTCAACGCCGAATGACCACCGATCAAGCAGGTCATACGCGAAATGGTCATTCCGCTGGTGGCCAAAATGAAGAGGCAAGCCACCAAGGCTGTTGCCCATCGGTTATGTTGAAGGAAGCGGCGCACTGGATCGCAAAGATAGGTGGTCGCTACAGGACAGGGCCGGTTCCAAGTTGCGAACAAATGTGATCCCGGCATAAGGTCATGGATCGAATTCATGGATCCATGGCTATGCCTCTTATCTCTGCGCCTGCGGCGCAAATTTCTGAAGAGTGATCCACGGAAGCGCACGGATCTTCACGGATAGAACCCACGTGCCAGCTGGTGGCCGCGTAGTCTCCGTTCCTGCATTTATCCGTGAAGATCCGTGTAGATCCGTGGGGTGAAAGACACGTTAAGCGTCCGAAGGGCGCGAAGTTAAGGCATGCGATGGGTGCTCCCCGAGTTGTTGAAGAGTACATTAATGCGATCCATTTTGATCCGGAGTGAGCAATTTAAGAAGCGAGAGCCCTGTTCGTGGATCAGGGCAAACGCATCTAGTACCGTGAAGCGGCGACGAGAGGTGCCTTCTGCGACACCCTACGGGGTCGAATGCCTTACTGGGCGCGGTTTTCTAAGTTCTGTGACCCCTACGGGGTCGTTCGCGTAAAGGTATTTCGACCCCAGCGGGGTCACAGAACTTAGAGATCGGAACGTGCGCGTGTCTTCGACCCCGTAGGGTGTCGCACTCTTTGGATCGCTGACATTCCATTTAGATGCGTTTGCCCTGCGAGTGTTCAAGGGGTGGTCGGGCCGGTGGTGTACTTTTGCGCACCTTAA
>Ga0335394_10003404_pt1 | contig 18048 bp, 23 predicted proteins | sample MAT03_FD_205741 | JGI IMG/M metagenome (GOLD analysis project Ga0335394, IMG submission 205741) | Freshwater microbial communities from Lake Fryxell liftoff mats and glacier meltwater in Antarctica - MAT-03 (spades assembly) (version 2) ... | reverse complement strand
CGCTGGTGCGCGGGGACGAGTTGGCGGCTTGGTTCCGCGCGGCCGGCCCCGAGACGCATTTCGCGAGGCGCTGGAGCCGTTTCCTTTTTTGCAGAAGCCTTTTCGACGACCAGGGAGCCGCGCACGACCACCTGTTTCGCCGGGCTGAGCGAAACCGCCGTGCCGTTCCGCATCGGCGACAAAACCATCGGCTTTCTGTGCACCGGCGAAGTCCTGCTGCAAAAGCCGCGCCCGCCGCAACTCGCGCGCGTGGCGAAGCAACTGCGCGAGTGGGGGTTGGGCGCCAGGATCGAGGAGTTCAAGACCGCGTTGCTTCAGTCGCGAGTGCTCACGCCGAAGCACTATGAGTCCATCGTTCGGCTGCTGAAGATCTTCGCCGAACACCTGTCCCTCGTGGCCAATCAGATCGCACCAAAGCGACCATTCCGAGCCGCCGAACATGACCCGCGCGCGGCAATACATCGACGAGAATAAGACTGAGGATCTCTCGCTCAAACAGGTCGCCACCGCCGTGAACATGAGCACCTTTTACTTCTGCAAAAAGTTCCACCAGGCGGTCGGCTGCACCTTCACCGAATACCTCGCGCGTGTCCGCGTAGAAGCCGCGAAGAAGATGCTCCTCAATCCCAACGCACGCGTGTCCGAAGTCGCGTTCGACGCGGGTTACCAGTCGATCACGCACTTCAACCGCGTGTTCAAAAACCTCGTCGGTCATTCACCGACCGACTACCGCACCGCGCTGCCAAAAGCGGCTTAGTTTCCTGAATAGGCGGTTTTCCGGCGCAGGAAAGTGGCTTTCAATGGATGTCTTGAGTCACGGAAAGGCTTGTAGTTTCCCGAAACAGGGGTTTTCTCAGGCCAGAAAATGCCTGTTTTCGAGAAACCACCTACGGAGGATGAGTTCCTGCGGACTCTGAAACGTGACGGCTGGGAGTTCCCACCGCTGAAGCTGCGTTGGCGCTCTGCTGCGTCCGCACAAGGGGAGGTCGATGCCATCGTCGAAGGCGAAAGGGCCGGGCTACGCGCCATTTTTGCCCTCGAATTCAAGGCTTTCTCGACGCCACGCACGATTCGCGACGCCGCGGCAAAAGCCAAAGCTTACGCGCAGCGGGAAGACCTTCAGCCGCTCGTCGTCGTGCCGTTTTTGAATCCCGAGCGGCTTGGCGAGCTGGAGCGCGAAGGGGTCAGCGGCATCGATCTTTGCGGCAACGGCGCCGTCGTGGTGCCGGGGCGGATTGCCATTTATCGGACGGGAGCGCGCAACAAATTCCCGAACTCCGCCGCCATCAAAAACATCTATCAGCGCAACAGCTCGACGGTTGCGCGCGTGTTTCTGGCGCGCCCGCGCTTTGGGAGCGTCAGCGAGGTGCAGGCCGAGATCCAGCGACGGAGCTTGTCCGCGAAAAATTCGGTCAGTCTCGCGACCGTGTCGAAGGCCCTCAAGACGATGCAGGAAGACCTCATCATTCGCCGCGATGGAGGCGCGATTTCGCTGCTCCAAGCGGACAAGCTGCTCGATAAGCTGGCGCGAAATTACGCTCCGCAAAGATCCTCGCCGGTGCGCGCCAAGGTGGTGGCCGCCGATGGTGAGTTGTTCGCGACGTTGCTCAGCGCCGCCGCCGACCTCGATGTGCCGCTGACCGCCACGGGCACCGCTTCGGTCACTCGCTATGCGGTAATGCAGCGAGGACCGGTGCTCAGCGTTTACTGCGCCGAACCGCGATCACTGCTGGAGCGCGTCGCCGGCGACACCAGCGACCGCTTTCCAAACGTCGAGATCATCGAAACAAGCGAGCCGGTATTCTACTTTGACACGCGACTCGAAGACGGCTTCCGCTGGGCCTCGCCGGTGCAGGTCTATCTCGAGCTGGCGAGCGGCGACAAACGCGACCGCGAGACCGCCGAGCAGGTGCGCGAGCTGATCCTCAACACCGTGCGCACGGCGCTCGCATGATCTCGCTGCAAACCCTCCGCACCGCGCTGCTCGATCTTTTGTGGCGGCTCGACGGCACCGAGGTGAAGCTCATCATCGGTGGCGGGTTCGGCATTTTCCTCAAGACCGAATACGTGCGCGCCGCGCGCTTACGCACGCTCATCGCTCCCGAGGCATGGCCCGAGGCGCGCTCCACCAACGACATCGATCTCTTTCTCCGGCCAGAACTGCTCGTGGGCCTCGGAGAAGCTGAAGCCGCTCGCCAACGCGATCTACGGACTCGGATATGACGTGGTGCCCGGTGCGGCGAAGTATCAATTTGTGAAGCCCGGTCCGGGCGGAGCGAAGGCCGGGAGTTTGAAGATCGACGTGCTCACCGGGCCGCGGGCGGCGTTCGCTAGCGCGGGCTTGCAAATGGATGCGTGCCGCGTGCGGCCCAAGCCGTCAATCAACCTGCACGCGCATCCTGTGGATGAAGCGCCGACACTCGAACGAAACCTTTTGCCGTATGCGGTCGCCGGCCGGCTCAGCTCCGGCGAAGCCTGGCAGGGCGAGGTCCATCTGCCGCATCCGTTCACCTTCGCGAGGATGAAGCTCTTCGCCTTTCGAGATCGCCTCCACGACCCCGAAAAGGACCACGGCAGCTATCACGCGCTTGACCTTTACTCGATCATCGCGACCACGACGGAAGCCGAATGGCGGGAAGCGGGGAGCCTCCGCGACGAGTGCCAGCAACATCCGTTGGTGATCGAGGCGGGCGAAATCGTGGCCGAACATTTCGCCGAGCCCGCGCGCCTGGGAGTGATCCGGCTGCGCGAGAGCCCTTACTTTCGCGATCAGTTCCAGCTTCGCGATTTTGCCTCAGCGCTCGGCGAGCTGTTCCCGCGCCGATAACGGCTATGCGGTGCGGTGCGTGGCAAAATCCGGCGAGCAAAGAGCAAGGGGCGCGTAGTGGCGGAGGGCGCCGGGACTAAGGTTAGCCATGAGCCCTTCTGCGACCATGACTCAGCGAACTACCTCTCGTGCGCGGCGCGCGTCGCCGCGAAACACCGCCCCACTCGCCGCGACGAAGACCAGCATCGTGTGCGGCACCGACTTTTCGCAGCAGGCCGCGCAAGCGGTGGACGCGGCAGCGGCTTTGGCCAGGCGGCTCGATGAACCGCTGGTGCTCGTGCATGCCGTGGACAAGGAATCGCGCGCGGCGCTTCCAGCCGATCTCCGCGACTCGCTCTGCCTCTTCGAGCGGGCGCAGCTTCACGAGGAGCTCGAGCGCCTGCGCGCGGCGAAGGTGGAAGTGATCGAAGACTTTCGCGTGGGCAACCCGGACGCCGTGCTCGTCGAGGCTGCCATTGCGCACCAGGCACGCCTGCTGGTCGTTTCGTCGCACGGCCGCAAGCCACCGGAGCGGTGGGTGCTCGGCAGCGTTGCCGAACGCACGGCGGAAGCTTCGCCGGTCCCGACCCTGGTTGTGCGCGCCTCCGCGCCGTTCACCGCCTGGGCTGCAGGCAAGGGGCGGCTGCGCGTCTTTGTCGGAGCCGATTTCTCCGCGCAGTCCGAAGCCGCGCTGCGCTGGGTCGCGTGGCTTCGGAAGCTCGGGCAGTGCGATGTCGTGGTGACTTACATCGAGGCCACACTGCGGGCGAACGGGCCGTATGACATGTATCCATCGCCGATCGTCGCCGACATGCTCGCCCGGACGGACCAGGAGCAGGCGCGCAGCTTCCGACAACATGTCCGCGCCGTGCTCGGCACCAGCCGGGTGCGGGTGCGCATCGAAAAAGGGTGGGGCTGTTCGGATGCGCATCTGATCCAGGTGGCCCGCGATGAATGCGCCGATCTCATCGTGGTCGGCACCCATCAGCGGCACGGGCTTGGCCGCATCGGCCATGTTTCCGTCTCACGAGGAGTGCTCCACCACGCGCCGATGAGCGTCGTTTGCGTACCCGCCGGTCCCACCGCTGGAGCACACATCGCATGAAAATCACGTTCATCGAAACGGAAGAACATGAGCAGCGCTATTTCGAGGAAGCGCTCGGTGGTCACGAACTGAGTTTCGTTCATTCGCTTGCCGACGTGATGCCCGACACCGAAGTGCTCTCGGTCTTCATTTCGTCCCGCATCAGCGACGACTTCCTCGCGCGTCATCCGGCGCTGCGGCTCATCGCCGCGCGCTCGACGACGTGCGATCACATCGACCTCGAAAGCTGCGCCCGCCGTGGCGTCGCGGTGTGTGATGTGGCCAGCTACGGCGATCACATCGCGGCCGAGCATACCTTCGCGCTGCTCCTCGCGCTCACGCGGCGGCTGCGCGAAGCAATGCGCCTGAATGGCGACAAACGCTTTTCCTACGAAGCGCTGCGCGGCGTCGAGCTGCACGGAAAGACGTTTGGAATTCTCGGTGCCGGCCGCGTCGGGATGCGCACGGTGCCGATCGCGCGCGCCTTCGGAATGGAGGTAATTGCGCATGACATCACGCCCCAGCCGGAGGTCCCCGAAAACCTCGGCTTCGAGTATGTGAGCCTCGACGAAATGCTGCGCCGCTCCCACATTCTCTCCCTTCATTCTCCGCTCACGAACGATACCTTCCACATCCTTGATCGTGCGGCGTTGGCGAAGTGCCGCCCCGGTGTGCTGATCATCAACACCGCGCGCGGCCGGCTTATCGACACTGCGGCGCTGCTCGAAGCGCTCGAAGCTGGCATCGTCGGCGGTGCGGGGCTCGACGTGCTCGGTGAAGAAGCAGCGCTGCGCCGGCAAGCTTCGCACCTCATCAGCGACCAGATCATCGATCACCTTCACGGGGAAGACGCGAGCGCGCCGCCGGCACGGACCAGGGAAATCGAGAAGCTGATGCTGATCGATAACTTGCTCGCGCGTCCGAACGTCGTCTTCACCCCGCACATCGCCTTCAACTGCGTCGAGTCCATCGAACGCATTAACGCGGAGACGGTTTCCAGCATCTCACGTTTCATCGCCGGAACGCTGCCGAGCGGAATCGCCGCAGCCGGGACGGCCCCCCATCCCAGCGTAAAGCCCGCCGACGAGCTCTGCCTGGCCGCCAACATTTAGATAACACACGAAACCCCAAACCCCACAAAGCCATGAAAACCGATGAATTTGAACCCGCTGAATCCGAAGCCACGCCGCGCGAAGCCGCCACCGATGCAAGCGATGTGATCGAAATGGTGCCGCTCACTCTGCACCTCAAGAGCATTCTTGTGCCGATCGACTTCTCCGACACTTCCCTCAAAGCGCTGCAATACGCCGTGCCGTTCGCGAAGCAATTCGGCGCGACGATCACGCTGCTTCACGTCGTTCCGCCGCCGCCTTATGTGGCGGAGGGGCCTTACATCCCGCTCGGGACGGAAGACACCCTGCGGGCCGCAGAACAGCATTTGGACAAGATCGCCGAATCGACAATCCGCCCTGGCTTCACCCTGCGAGCTCTCACCCGTGGCGGCTTCGTTCATGATACAATCATCGGCGTCGCGCGGGAATCGGAGGTGGATCTCATCATCCTCACCACGCACGGTTACACGGGCCTGAAACATCTGCTGATGGGAAGCACCGCCGAGAACATCGTGCGCCACGCACCCTGTCCGGTCCTCGTCGTGCGGGAGAAAGAGCACGAGTTCGCGTGAACCCAGAACGTCTTATGAAAACTCTCCTCGTCTTCCCTTTTTTCATCGCGTGCTCGATCGACGTCTTTGCCGTGATCGATCCAATAGCTTCGGCACCGAAGCCACCCTGCTGCCGCGAAGGTCTGCCGCCGGGCAAGTATTCGGACAAGTCGCTCTATCGGCTCGACGCGACCTGGACTTCCGACGTGGGACGCGAGGTGAAGCTCGAAGTCCTGCGCGGGCGGCCGCAGGTGCTCGTTATGTTCTTCACCCACTGCGAGCACTCCTGCCCGCTCATGGTCGCCGATATGAAAGCGATCGACAAAGCGCTGCCGCGCAATGTGCGTGGCAAGGTGGACTTCCTCCTCGTGAGCATCGATCCCGAGCGCGACACCCCCGAGGTGCTGCGCGCCTTTCGCGCGAAGCACGAACTGCCCACCGAGCGCTGGACTTTGCTGCGCGGCAGCACCGAAGCGACGCGCGAGCTGGCGGCGATGGCCGGCTTCAACTATCAGCCAGGGTCGCCGACACAATACGCGCATTCGCTGCTCATCTGGGTGCTGAATGAATCCGGCGAAATCGTCTTCCAGCAAGTTGGCATTGGCCGCCCAAAAGAAGACGCCGTCGCCGCGCTCGTGCGGCTCACAGGGGCGAAACGAAAGTAATGAAAAACGATCCACCGCCCGATTTGGAAAAGCTGATTTCCATTGCCGAAATCGTAGAGACGCTTCCTGACGCGGGCGGGGAGATCGAGGTCGGCGCGACGGCTGACGCGACCTACGACTCTGCGGCGGAAAAAATCTCCGTCGCGCTGGGCAGCTTTGCGCGACGCCTCGCAAGTTCAGGCAAGGGCGAGCACTTGCCGCAACGATGGCTGCCGCCAGCCGAGCAAGTCACCGAGCATCTCTCCCGCGACGAAGCGACAACATTTGCAAAAGACGTTTTCCAAAGCTGGGTGAGAAAAGTGCGCGAGGCGATCCCGCGGCCCGCGGCCTAGTTCTGGACAAGGCAGCCAGCCAGCGGATCACCGCGTCAGGCTGGGATGATCTTCAACTCGCGCAACGCGTTGATCATGAACTGGCACGCGACCGCAGCGAGCAGCAGTCCCATCAGCCGCGTGGCGATGCGCCGGGCGATGGGCTTCAACCATTGCGCGCCGGCGGCGGAAAAGCGCAGCAGCAAATAGGTGACAAACGCAACCGCGCAAATGCAGACGATCAGCGCGATTTGCTCGGCCAGATTCCTGGCGGTGTTGTGAAGCAGGAGCACCGTCGAGATCGCGCCCGGCCCAGCGAGCAGCGGCACGGCGAGCGGCGTAATCGCGACGTCCTGCTTCTCCGCGCCCGCCGCGGTTTCATTGGGCGTCTGCTGCACGCGCGAGCGCCGTGCCTGGAGCATATCGAGCGCGACCAGCAGCAGGACGATGCTGCCCGCGATCTGGAACGCGGGAAGGGTGATGCCGAGCACGCCAAAGAGCCATTTTCCAAGGAGCGAAAAGCCAACCAGCACGCCCGCCATCACGCCGCACGCCAGCCGCGCCATCTGGATGCGCTGCGCCGGTGAATCGTGCGGCGTCATCGCGAGAAAGACCGGCACGGTCGAGATCGGATCGACGATCACGAAGAGCGAAGTGAAGGCGAGCAGCGTGTATTCGGGCAGGGCGATGGCTCCACTCTCGGGGCGCGCCTATGCCTGCCGCAAGATTCGCTTTCGGTGCAGCCGAGGGCTCTGCCGGGGACCGCGCGCCGTTGGCAAGAGAAGCAAGGCTTTTGGCAAGATCCGGGGAGCTGCCGATGCACCGGAGGGATAGAGTCCAGACAGATCGAGAGAAGGATTAGCAACCCAGCTCGATCCGCGCAGAGCGCTGAACCCGGCGGTCAGCTCTCTGCGGCAACAAGATCCCGCCGGAAAGGAACTAACTATGACAACACTAGCCAAATGGAGCCCCTTCCGAGAGATGGACACGCTCCAGCACAGACTTAATGCGCTGTTCGGACAAACCGCGCCGCGATCGAGCGGCGACCAAACATTCGGCCTCACCGAGTGGACGCCGCTCGTGGATGTGAGCGAGGACGAAAAGGAATACCTGATCAAAGCCGACCTTCCGGACGTAAAAAAGGAGGACGTGAAAGTAACCGTCGAAGACGGCACGTTGCGGATCACTGGCGAGCGAAAGTTTGAGAAGGAAGAGCAAGGAAAGAAGTATCATCGCGTCGAGCGGGCGTATGGCTCCTTCGAGCGAAGCTTCGTGTTCCCCGAGAATGCGAAGCCAGAGAAGCTCACGGCCGAATACAAGGATGGCGTGCTCAAGGTGCATCTGCCGAAGAGCGAGGAAGCCAAGCCGAAGGCTGTCGAAGTGAAAGTCACCTGACGAGTGCTCCAGGCCTGGCGTCGCGGGACGCCAGCCCTGCACCTCCTCGTCGGGATATTGCGGTGAGCGACTGCGGATGACGGATGCTCACCACTGAGCAGGGTAAATTACGGTGAACCTTCGGCAAGTTAAGCGAAGCGCGAGGGCTGGTCGGGAGGAACAGTGGAACGTGTAGAAATCTCAAACCAATAACCGAACAAACCTATGCCTCTGTATGAATACGTCTGTCGCAAGTGTCATAAGAAATTTGACGAAGTGCTGAGCCTCAAGGAGCACGAAACGAAGAAGTTGCACTGCCCGAAGTGCAAGAGCACGGATCTGGAGAAAGTGATCGAACCCTTCTTTGCCAGGACGCCGAGCAAGACTAGCGGGTATTGATCGGGCGTGGCGAACCGCTTGTGCATGAAGACACCACGATCACATTCCACAGTTTCCCGCTCAGGTCGGCAGGCGAATGCGAGAGTCAGCAAACTCCTTCCGAAAGAAGGCTGCGGCTTCATCGATACGCCAAATAACCGCGAGGTTTTCGCCGAAGCGGCCAGCGATAAAGGGCCGCGCGCGAGCACCGTCCACCTTGCCGGCAAGCATCACCCCGTCGGCGCGCCAGAGGGATGACGAGGCCTACCGACGCACACGAAGGAAATCCGCCATGATCACGCATCGAACCAGGACCGCGCCCGACTCCGCGCCCGCGGAGGTGCGAATTCCATGTGCAGCGGCGACGCTGGACGGTGAGCTGGCGATCCCGCCGGGCTCCGGCGGCGTCGTCGTCTTCGCGCACGGCAGCGGCAGCAGCCGGCACAGCCCCCGCAATCAATTCGTCGCGCGAGTCATTCGCGAATCGGGCAATGGCACGCTGCTTTTTGATCTGCTGACCGCGGACGAGGAGATCGAGGACAATGTCACGCGGCGTCTGCGTTTCGACATCGGCCTGCTGGCGAGCCGGCTTGTGGGGGTGACGCGCTGGCTCATGGCGCAACCAGCCACACGCAATCTCGGCATCGGTTATTTCGGTTCGAGCACAGGCGGCGGTGCGGCACTGGTGGCCGCCGCCGAGGTCGGGCAGCCCATTGATGCCGTGGTGTCGAGCGGCGGCCGGCCTGATCTTGCCGGCGATGCGTTGCCGCTCGTGCAGGCGCCGACGCTGCTCATCGTGGGCGAATACGACGATGTCGTGATCCGGCTCAATCAGGCAGCCTTCGCGGAATTGAGCGGCGAGAAGGAGCTGAAGATCGTGGCCGCCGCGACGCACCTTTTTGAAGAACCGGGCACGCTCGAAGCCGTGGCGCGTCTGGCGGCGGAGTGGTTTCGCCGGCACTTGCACACGCATGCGGAAGCGACCGGCTGAACGTCCCAAACCACGCATGGGAGCCGAATCATGAGAGAAGTTTTCCGGGACCGAATGGAAGCCGGCCAACTCCTGGCCGGGGAACTGATGCGTTATGCGAACCAGTCGAACGTGATCGTGCTCGGGCTGCCGCGTGGCGGCGTGCCGGTGGCGTTCGAGGTTGCAACGGCGCTACGCGCGCCGCTCGACGTGTTCGTGGTCCGCAAGCTCGGCACGCCTGGCCACCGTGAACTCGCCATGGGTGCGATCGCCACCGGCGGCGTGCGCGTCTTGAATGAGGAAGTCGTGCGCGGACTCGGCATCCCGATGGCAGTGATCGATAAGGTAACTGCGGAAGAAAAGCAGGAGTTAAAGCGGCGCGAACTGGCCTACCGCAGCAGTGGCTCCGAGCCGGAGGTGCGAGGCAAGACGGTGCTCCTGATTGACGATGGCGTGGCCACGGGCTCGACCATGCGAGCGGCGATCCGCGCTTTGCAGGCACAACATCCCGCTCGTCTCATCGTCGGCGTGCCGGCCGCCGCCGGCTCCACTTATCTCGAGCTGCGATCCGAGGTGGATGAATTTGTGGCACTGATGACGCCGGAGCCATTTTACGGAGTCGGGGAGTGGTATCAGGATTTCAGCCAGACGAGTGATGCGGAGGTCACGGAGCTGATCGAGCGAGCCCATCGGAATCTGACATCAGAGGAGTCAGACCGGGGACGGCCAGACACCTGCAACCCGCAGGGGCGAGGGAGCAGCCGGCGGGAGGATTGAGATGGCGAGCCTATCCACCCTGGCGGGGCTGCTCGGCGCAGGGCAAAGGCAGCCAGGGGCACGAGCGCATTGTGAACGCGCTGCACGAACACCTTGCCACTCTCGAAACATTCAGCAGCCAAACCGCGCCAGCTCCATGACCAACCGACTCTCGACTCCCACGCGCCGCGCTCACTGAAACAAGCCGCCATGCCAGCCTACGTCTATGAAACCGTGCCGGAACAGGAAGGTGATCCAGTGAAGCAATGCGACATCTTGCAGCATGTGAAAGATGATCCCTTGGAGCGTCACCCTAGGACTGGCGTCGCGGGACGCCAGCCCTGCACCTATCGGCAAAGCCAAGCTTGATGAAGGCAGCCGCTCCGGTCGAAAGCGTTGCGTGGTCGCGCCGGAATCCTTTCCCCGCAACGCTGCTCCGAAAGTCGCTCCTCTCGCCCGCGGGCGAACCGCGCGCAAAATATCACTACGGGCTTTCGATTGAAGGCTCCGGGATGCGCTACGAGCCGGGCGATTCGCTCGCCGTCATTCCCGAGAACGATCCCGCGCTGGTGGGCGCGCTGCTCGCGCGGCTCGGCCTCACCGGAGATGAGGAGGTTAAAGGATTGGGCGGCGCCAGGTGCGCGATGCACGAAGTCCTGGAACGGCAGGCGACGATTACAAAGCCTTCGCGGCGGCTGCGTGAGGTGATCGCGGAGTTCTGTGGCCTCATGCCGGCCGCGTGCGACGCGCTCGATCTTCTCGAAGCGGCGCCCGAGTTTTGCCGCAAGCTGACAGGCCAGGATTTTGTCGATCTGCTGACGAAATTGCAGCCGCGTCTTTACTCGCTCGCCTCGAGCATGCGCGCGCACGGCGAGGTCGGGCACCTGTTCGTTTCGTCGGTGGAATACGAATGCTGTGGGCGGGTCCGCAAAGGTGTCTGCACGAGTTATCTCGCCGAGCGGCTGGAGCTATTTTCGACCGTGACGGTATTCGTTCATTCCGCAGTGCATTTTCATCTGCCGCCAGACCCGGACGCCGCGGTGATCATGATCGGTGCCGGGACTGGCGTCGCGCCTTTCCGCGCCTTCCTGGAGGAGCGCCGTGCGCTCGGATGCCGTGGCAAGAACTGGCTCTTTTTCGGACAGCGGCATGAAACGACGGGGTTCTATTATCGCGAGGAGTGGCAGGATTTTGAGCGCAGCGGCGTGCTCACGCGACTCGATACCGCCTTCGCGGACGACCAACCCGAACGCATCTATGTGCAGCACCGGATGATCGAGCACGGGCCGGAGCTTTGGCGCTGGCTGCGCGACGGCGCGTATCTCTATCTCTGCGGCGATGCGCGCGCCGTGGCGCCCGCCGTGGATGCCGCACTGGAGCGCATCGCCGCACAGTGCGGACACCTTTCCCCGCAGGAAGCGGCCGTCTTCGTGCAAACGCTGCGCGAACAGAAGCGCTACCGGCGTGACGTTTACTGAGGGTGATGCTTCCCAAACCTTAAGTTCATTCGTGATCATCATTCACGATCCACGCTGCATCGAATATTCCGCGGAAGGTCATCCCGAATGCCCCAATCGTGTGGCGCAAACCGCGGAACATTTGCGGCGCGAGCATCCTGATTGGGAATGGCAGGCGCCTGTGACCGCGCCCGAGGCGGCCATTCTGCGAGCGCACTCCGCGCGGCATCTCGCGCGGTTGAGGGAAGCGCGCGCCTTCGATGTGGATACGCCTTTCTACGAAGACATCGCCGGGCACGCGCGGCGTGCGGCGGGCGCGGCGATCGGCTGCGCGAGGCTAGCCCTGCGCGGCGAGCGCGCCTTCTCGCTCATGCGTCCGCCCGGCCATCACGCGATGCGCGAGCAGGCGATGGGATTTTGCTATCTGAATTCCATCGTCATCGCGGCGCTCGACGCTCTGGCGACCGGCGTGAAGCGTGTGGCGATCTGGGATTTCGACGCTCATCACGGCAACGGCACGGAGAGCCTCTGCGAAGGAGACGCCCGCCTCGCCTACATCTCCGTGCATGAGCATCCCGCCTATCCGCACACCGGCAGCATCTCGCGGGAAAACATCCGCAATTTCCCGCTGCTCGCCGTTTCTTCCGCTAGCCACCAAATGGCCGTGCTCAAGAACTCTTGGGATTGCGTGCTCGAGTTTCAGCCGGAGCTGATTCTCGTCTCCGCGGGCTTCGATGCCTACTGGCGCGATCCGCTCGCGTCGCTGGGCCTGCACCAGGAGGATTTCAAGGCATTCGGCGAATGGATGGCGCAGACGGACATTCCGTGCGCAGCCATTCTCGAAGGCGGCTACAGCGACGATCTCCCGCTGCTCGTCGAGGCGTTCCTGAGCGGCTGGGAATCGCGTCGCTTCCCAGCTTAGAACCGGGCACCTTTCCAACTCACACCGCAAACTTCAGCCGCCAATGTCCATCGCCTTCAAAGACTACTACGCCACGCTCGGGGTCGCCCGCGACGCCAGCGCGGACGACATCAAGAAGTCCTTCCGCAAGCTGGCTCGGAAACACCATCCCGATGTCGCGAAGGACAAAGCGACCGCCGAGGAGAAGTTCAAGGAGATCAACGAAGCCTATGAAGTGCTCGGCGATCCCGAGAAGCGCACGAAATACGATCACCTCGGCACCAACGGGAGTCAGCCCGAGGGCGGCCCTCCAACTCCGGGAGAGCAAGGCGGCAGCGAGCAAGAGTTTCACTTTGGCGGCACCGGTTTCAGCGATTTCTTCGAGCAGTATTTCAGCGGGGGCAGCCGCTACGGATTTCCGCATGAGGGCGCGGGTTCCAGCGAAGGTCACGCCCGGCCGGGCACCCCGCGTCCGCGTCGGGGCAGCGACATCGAGGGCGATATTCTCGTCACCCTGGAAGATGCCATGCACGGAACGCAGCGGCCCATTTCCTTGCAGATGCTCAATCGCCAGACCGGTCAGGCCGATACCCGAACCTTTCAAGTTCGCATCCCGCCCGGCGCGACCGATGGCCGCCGCATCCGCCTCGCCGGTCAGGGCGAGCCCGGTCACGGCGGCGGACCGGCGGGCGATCTCTTCCTGCGCGTGCGCCATGCGGCGCATCCCGATTTCAGCAGTCGCGAGGCTGACATTCTCCATGAACTCGACCTCGCCCCATGGGAGGCCGTGCTCGGCGCGGAAGTCGTCGTGGCCACGCTCGACGGCTCCATCAAATTGCGCATTCCCGCCGGCGCGGAAAACGGCCGGAAGATGCGCGTGCGCGGTCGCGGCCTGCCGAAAGGCAAAACCGAGCGCGGCGACTTTTTCGTCGTCCTCAATGTCGTGCTCCCTCCCGCCGCCAACGACGAGGAACGCGCCTTGTGGGAAAAGCTGCGCGACACCTCCACGTTCCAACCGCGGTCAGCCCGCCCGCCTCAACCCACCACGCCATGAACTCCGATCCATCTCCGCACGACGCTGATCTCCTGATATATGGCGAGGAACCCGACGCCTTTTACTCCATCGAGGTCATCGCCGAACTGGCGGGCGTCCATCCCCGAACCGTCCTCCACTACCAGGAGCAAGGCTTCATCCGACCCGTCTCCCGCGATGCCGGAGAGGCCGCTCTCTTTGATGCCGAATGCCTCCACCAGCTCCGCCGCATCGAGCACCTGCGCGCGACCTGCGGGATGAATGACGCCGGGCTGAAGCTCATCCTCGATCTCCTGCATGAAGTCGAATGTCTCCGGCAGGAACGGCGGCAGATGCTTCGCTAAATGCCCGCTCCAATTTTCGCCGGGTCAGGCTGGCGTGCCGAAACGATGGTGCGCTTCGACCGAATCGACGCCAAGCGAGTGGCAAAGGTGCCGCGTCGCCAGCACTCCGGCGGCGGTCTTGATCATCCGGTCGAATTCGACCTGCGGCAGCGCCACGCCTTGATGCGTCACGCCTTTGATCTTGATCCCGCGTTCGAGCAGCTCGGTGAGGAACTCTTCGCAAGCCACAGGGTCGTCCGTGGTGTGATGCTGCACTTGTTCGTCCCGGTGAAAGGGGATCGCGTATTCGATGTTGTATTTAGCGAGCATGGTGGTGGGTGTGTCGAGGCTGTGGTGGTGAAAGTAAGAATAGACCGCAACCAAGGCTGCGAGTCGCCGCAGCCCTTGGCGAATGCTTTGCATATCTTGCTCTGCGCGCGAGGCGCCACGATCACTACCCGAGGCGCCATGCTTCGCGCCGCAGGAACTGCCGGGCTTGGCGTGCGGCTTCAAGTGTCGGTGCGATCTCGCTTTGACCCGCGATTTCCATGATCAGCGTGCCGCGGAAGCTGCTGTCGTGCAGGAGCCGGAGAAAGTGCGGCCAGTCGATGTTACCCTGCCCCGGTGGCAAGTGGTCGTCATGGGTTCCGCGGTTGTCGCTCGCGTGGATCATCCGCAGATGGCCGGAGAGCTTGTGCAACGCGGTTTCGAGTTCGCCCGCGAGGCGCGCGTGGCCGGTGTCCAAACAAACCCCGACGTTCGCATTCGTCATTGCACCGAGAATCCAGAGCATGTCGGCAGTGTTGCCGAAAAGCAGATGCGGCAGCTTGTTCTCGATCACGCAGGTCATGCCCAGCGTCTGGCAGTGCGCCGCGATCGTGTTGAGCGATTGCGCCACGTTTTCGCGCCGGCGAAGACGTTCGTCGCTCGTGGGTTGGTCAGGACGTTCCGGACCAGGATGGATCACAAAATGCCGGGTGCCAAGAAGCGCCGCGGCTTCCGCGGCGGCGGCGACTTCCCGCAGCGATGCGTCCCGAGTTCGGTCGTCGAGCGATGTGATGTCGATGTGATCGGCGAACGGCGCGTGAAATGAATAGGCGCCGATCCCGAGCGCTTCGAGCCGGCTGGCGACGCGACGCACGACCGCAAGGTCGTGGAAATCCAGGTGCGCCGGTGACGAGCAGACTTCGATTAAACTAAAGCCCCCTGCGAGGATGGGCTCGAGGCAATCAAAGATGCTCTTCTGGTAGAAACAGCCGGTTGAAAGGCCGACAGGCCAGTCGCTCATATTGCCTCCGATCGATCAGGGATTTGCGGAAATCGTTCAGGTTCTCGTTGCAACCGCCAATGAAGCACAGGTTCTCCTCGCGCGCCGATTGGCAGTTGAAGTCCACCAAGTCGTCCACGCCAGTGACAAACAAGCCCGAGAAAACGCGGGCGTAGAAATCCGCGCGCATTGCGGGATCAAAACCATGCCATTGGCCGGCCCATCCGTGGTCGCGTTCGTATTTCGAGCGGATCAGACCGGCGATGTGCCGCGGATGCCAGCCGAGCGCGAGCATCACCCGCACGACCCGCTGCGCGCAGGCCGGGCGAAGGAGGAGATCATTCGGCCGTTCGAGGATCAGCCGCGCGCAAGGCGGGAGCGCATCGAGCGGAATGCAATCATACGTTTCGTGCCACACCGCGGGCGCGTCGTGCTGCTCGGAGTAAAATTGCTCGTGGAATCGCGCCAGCGGCGAACGCCGATAAGCGGCGATGAGTCGTTTCATCGGACCCGACGAGTCGGGTATAGTCGCGGAGGCAGTCTCCGCCAACTGCTTTACTGCGGCTGGATCGCGCATGACGCCGAGCGCTTCAGTCACGCTCATGCGGTCCAGCGGCACCATGAACATGGGAGGAACTCGCTCGAACTCGCCGCCGAGATCGGCTCGCTGTTGGGCGGGTTTCAGATAGACGCTGAAGGGCACGCGGATCGTGCGCGAGCACAGCGGGTCGGCATATTCGGTGATGTCCACGGAGATCATCTCGCGGCCTTCGGCGCGGCGTCCCGTCTCGATCGCGCCCAACTCCACCGGCAGCTCGCAGAGTGGTGCCGCACGCACTTTCACCTGATGCGCGACGAACTCCATGACAACGCCAAGCCCGGCAAAGGCCGCGCCCAGTTCTGGCGAAACGCACTCACCCGTCGGCGCCAAGGCCGTGGCGTAAAGGTGGCACAGCGAGGCCGGGACATGCCCGAGCGCCGCAAGCTGCGCGAAGGCTCTGGAGGTTTGGTCCACGCGCCAGACGAAATGGTGCCCGCGTCCGGTCACGAGATGCAGCGGCGTGATTCCAAAGGATGAGAGAATGTCCTCCACCGCCGCGGCGACCGGTTGCTGAAGTCGAAACACGCGTTCGGTGTTTACGAATGCATACGAGGGGTGATCGAAATTCACATACTCGATGTCGAGATGGCAGATGAGCGACTTCCGATCCCAGAGCGACCGATAAAGCTCCGCGCCTTGATCGAGCCAGCTCGGCAGTTCCTCGGGCGGCAGCGCGTCGTGGTGTTGCGACGCGAATTCCGTCCCCGCCGCAAAATACATCGCCGATCCTTTATCCGGGAACGCGCCGCCCAGGAATTCGCCGATGCGCTGCCGCACGTGACCGTCGGTATAATAAGTGCGCCGCTCCGATTGAGTGAGAGTCATGGCGTTCGAGAGGGGGCTGCGCGACTTGCGTTGGCGTGGCTGAGCAGACTTGAAACCGTCACAACCTCAAACCCGCGGCGCTGCAAGGTGCGCAGGATTTCCGGCAACGCTTCCGCCGTCGTGGGTTCGCCGACATGCATGAGGATGATCGCCCCTTCGAGCTGCGCGTCGGACTTGCCTGTGATGCGTTCGATCAGAAACGCGGAGCTTTTCGGCGGCGCGACCGAATCGAGGCTGTCGAGCGTCCAATAAACCGAGACGAGACCGAGTGAGCTGGCGATCCGCAGCACGCGCCGATCGCGCTCACCGAAGGGAGCCCGCCACCACCGGCGCGCCGTCCGCGGGCTGTGTTTTGCGAGCAACGCAGCGGTCTGCTTGAACTCGGCGCGAATCTCCGCGTCATCCAGCAGCGTGAGATCGCGATGGCTCCAGGTGTGATTGCCGATTTCGTGACCCTCGCTGAGCAGCACGGTGACGAGCTCGGGATGTTTCTGCATCCATTCGCCGGCGAGAAAAAACGTGCTCCGAACACCCGCGCTGGAGAGCGCGGCGACGAGCGCTGGGAAGGCATCGGCTTCGCCACCCGCATCGAAAGTCATTGCGAGGCGATGCGCGCCGCGCGGGCCGCGGTGCAGCTCGGACACCGCCACCACGTCGCGAAGCTCGCGCTTCGACGGCGTGCTCGCCGGGATCGGCGCAGCCGCGAGGAGCGGCAGCGCTATCGAAAGAGCGAGACCCGCCGCGGTGCGAACCCAGCCTCGCAGGTAAACACTCGCGCTCATGGCGAAGCTAGGCGCGGCCTCCGCGCATCACGTTGCGGCCCGATTCGCCTTTGCTCGCGGGGCTTCGACGCCGCTGCTGCAAGGCCGGCGGCGGAACCGCTTGCGGATAGAAGCCGCCGTCCTGCGGAGTCTGCGGGTATTCGCGATGATGCGCGCGAAATTCGTCCAAGCTCTTGCACGCCTCGAATCCCGCCGCACGCCGGGCATTCAGCCAACGCGGCATCAAACGTTTGCCGGCTCGCTTTGCCAAAGTCGAAGGCGCTCTCGCAGTGCGAGCACCATTTCCAAACTGGCAGCCGCGAACACGGAACTGATTCACAAGTCTTCATGGGAGTCTCCTGAGGGAAGACTATTGCGCCCGCGATCCGGCGCTGCCCACGCATTGAAAATCACTGCCCAAATCTTGCTCCCGGCAGGCCGCGCCTGGTCCGGTCATGACCCGTCTTGGCGCGATGCCGAAAGCCACGCCTGCCGCGAGGGCGTTACTTGCTGTGTGTCGAGCGAGGGGCGGTGCCCGTTTTCATTTGCCGACTCCCACGATCTTCATGGAGGTCACGGGATTGTTTGAAGTTCTTGTCGAGGGGAAGGGCCTTGGCGGCGGTTTCGTTGCGGTCGGCACCGAGCTTCCGGGACGGTTTTGGAGGCTTGGCTTTCATGCCGTGAAAGTAAGGGGTTTGCCCGGTAAGCGCTAACTTAAGCGCGCCGCGAATGGGCGCAGCGCTTGGCATTCGCTGGCACTCCGTCGAATAACTTCGGCCAAATCTCATTTGATCCCTAACTTGAGAAGGTCATATGAAATTCACGACAAGCCGAGCAGGCCGCGCGCTGGTGATTGGCTTTTTTCAAAGTCAG
>Ga0335394_10003403_pt1 | contig 18052 bp, 20 predicted proteins | sample MAT03_FD_205741 | JGI IMG/M metagenome (GOLD analysis project Ga0335394, IMG submission 205741) | Freshwater microbial communities from Lake Fryxell liftoff mats and glacier meltwater in Antarctica - MAT-03 (spades assembly) (version 2) ... | reverse complement strand
ACCGGGAGTACTACCTTAAACAAGGACTCGATGACTACATATCCAAGCCGTTGCGCAGAGCAGAACTCGAAGCCATGCTTGCTCGGTGTGTTCCAGCCAAGGCCGCGGAGGTCAACGTCGCACACGAACCTGTTGAGTTGAGCCGGGATCAACAAGCAGGTACCGCAAGGTCGTTCTCGCTCCCAAATCTGCAGTCGGCTGCCGGCCAGCGATTCGGTCCCGACCTGAACAGCACACCGATTCTGGACTTCGAGCAACTCGACGACTTGCGCGGATTGCCAGCGAAGAGTGGTGGTGACGCCGGTGAACACGGGCTGATCTCGTTGTTTCAGGAAAAGTCAGAGGACCGCTTGCGCCAGATGGCGTCATGCCTGGTCGACTCGAACTGGTTGCTGCTCGGCGATATCGCCCACAGCGTGCGTGGCTCGTCTGCCAGCATCGGCTTTCCGCGGGTTGCCGCGGCCTGCAAGACGCTGGAACTCTCTGCGCGCCGCTTGTCTCCAAAGGCCGGCGTTCCGCCAACGCTATCAAACGATCCACTGCCAACACAGGGCCAGATGGATGAACTCTACGAGGACATCAAGCGCTATTTCTATGAAGCCAACATGGCGCTGACCAAGTGGCTGCACGCCGCCGGCAGCCCGCCAGCCGCGTAAGTGATTACGCTATTTGGTCGCTGCCGGTGCTTTAAGCGGCGCTGATGCCGCGGCAGGAGGCGACGCTGGCGCGGCTGTGGCGGGCGGTACGGCCGGCTTTTGTTTCGTATACGCCGTCCACACGCGGGCGACTTCAGTCGCCCCCTCGCTACCCTTCACCTCTGCCAACGTCTCCGCAGCCGCCACTTTCTCGCCCGCCAGCGCAAAGGCGATGCCGAGCCGCAGGCGTGCGTCGTCGGGACGCCGGATGCCCGCTCGTCGAATACCCTGCTCCATCATGTTCAACCCCTTGTCGGTCTCGCCGTTGTAGACGTAATTCAATCCTGAGTTGAACAGGCCCGGGCCTTCTTTCGCCTTTGCCGCCTCGGCTGATGACTTGGTCATGTTCTTGACGTCGTCGGCGGCGTCCTTAGCGACCAGATCTCGGAATTGCTTATGCTCGACGGTGGTTAGTACGCCCGCTGCGAAGCCCGCATCCATGACCTTTGTCGCGTCGATCGGGAAGCCCGCACCCTTCGCGGTTTGCGCCATGAACAAATACTGCGCAGCTGTCAGCGGCTGCCCCAATGTCAGCTTCAAGCGAAAAATATCCGACATATAGCGTTCGGCAATGTTGGGATTGCGCGCGACGCGCCCGATGAAGTCAGTCCAATACTCGTTGCTTGGGTAGTTCACAACCAATAACTCAAGGGCGTTGATGTAGGCAGCATCATTGTTTTGCTTGTAGGCTGCGGTCGTGGCAAACAACAACATCTCCTGAGTCGGCGCGCGTCCAACTTTCTGGTCCTCCGCGATGGATGCGTCGATTTCCTTGGTCGCTTGGGCGAAGTCTTCGCTAAGCAACAGCGCGCGAATCATGATGGTCTTGATCTGCGCCGCCTTGCTGCCGTTCTCGATCGCCCGCTTCGTCCACAGCGCAGCCGCCTTGAAGTCCTTCTGCTGAAACTGCGCCACCGCGATTGCTTCACTAAACTGGATGCGCTCGGCCGCATTCAGCCGGCCGGTGTCGTATGCCAGCTGGAACGACTTCACCGCAACAGCGGTCTCTCCCGCTCCGGCGGCGGCCGGTCCACGCAGCCGTTCCTGAATGTAGGCCTCGTAAGGTGTTTTGCCGGCGATCGCATCCGCCTCGTTGAGCTTGGCGAGCCCTTCCTTGAACTGCTTCGCATTGATGAAGTCTTGTGCCGCTTTGAGCAGCTTGGCTACTTCTGGCCGCAGTGTTTCTGCGGGAGCCTTGGCCGCGTCCGTGGCGGCAGCCTGCGCGCTGGCATGGTCCATCCACGTCAACGCCACCGACGTGGCGAAAACGCCGGATGCCAGCAGCGCGGCGGCAATGACAGATTGCAGTGTTCTGGTAGATTTCATAATGGATCCGAGAAGGGTTGATTTGAGCGTAGCCACATTATCTTTCGGTTTTGATCCGTTTGCGGGTGAGACGGGCAAAAGTTACGCTGCCGGCTGTGACCACCATGCCGCGTGCTGGGCGCGGGGCGTAAACTGTCCTTGAGACGAAACCCGCGGATGGCGACATGAGTCTGACCCAGTTTTCTGACGACCCGGAAGGCGTGATACAAAGCGCCGAACGCGCGGCGGCGGCGTCACGCAGCACGTGGATCAGCGTGGGCGTCAATCTGGTGCTAAGCACGGTGCAGATCAGTGTCGGTATCGCTGCAAAATCGCAGGCGCTGGTGGCGGATGGGATTCACTCGCTCTCAGATCTGGTCGCAGACTTTGTGGTGCTGATTGCCAATCGTCACAGCCAGAAAGACGCCGACGAGGACCACCCGTACGGTCATCAGCGCTTTGAAACCGCCGCGTCCCTGCTGCTTGGGTTGCTGCTTCTCGGTGTTGGCATTGGCATGCTTTGGTCAGCATTCCGCAAGCTTGAGGATCCGGAGAGCGTACAAACGGTACACATCATCGCGCTGTGGGTGGCGGTCGGCGCACTGGTCGCCAAAGAGTTGCTGTTCCGATATACGCTCTCGGTTGCCAAGCGCGTCAAATCGAGCATGCTGGTGGCCAATGCGTGGCACGCGCGCTCGGATGCGGCCTCGTCGCTGGTAGTGGGCATCGGCATCATCGGCAACCTGTTGGGGTACCCGATACTTGATCCGATCGCAGCCCTCATCGTCGGCTTCATGGTGGCGAAGATGGGCTGGAGCTTTGGCTGGGACGCCCTGCACGATCTGATGGATCGTGCGGTTGACGACGTGGAAGTCGCCTCCATCCGTCAGACGCTGGTTGAGACACCGGGCATCAAGAACGTGCACGATCTTCGCACGCGCAAGATGGGCGACATGATTGTTGTTGACGCACACCTTGAAGTTGATGCGACCCTCACCGTCGAAGCCGGCCATGACATTGCCGTACTGGCACGTCAGCGTGTAATGCAACGCCATCGCGTATTGAATCTGATGACCCACATCGATCCGTGGCGGCGGCCGGATCGCGATCATCCAGCCGAGACCTAGGGAAGCTCTGATCAAGTTCAGTTCTAAGCCAGACCAGGCGCCGCAGTTGCCAAACTCGCAAAAATGTTGCCGCAGCATATGTCTGATATGTCGGGAAATATTTTTGGTTGAGCAACAACCTCATTTTGCAAAACCGAAGCGACGAAATGGACTTAATCAGAGCTTCCCTAGCTTTTTGCGCCAGCCAGATCGGCCGACTGGTGTGACCTACGTCGAGGTGAACAACTTTTCCGCGCCCACTAGAGTCAACACGCCCATCAGCGCGAAGATCGCCGCCGCGATTCCGTGCACCAGCTTCATCGGAATTTTTTGCGCGAATTTATTGCCGATCAACACCGCCGGCACATCGGCGATCAGCATGCCCAGCGTGGTGCCGGCGATGACCAGCAATGGCGCGGCGTAATGGGCGGCCAGCGCGACGGTTGCGAGTTGGGTCTTGTCGCCCATTTCAGCAAAGAAAAACGTGACAAATGTTGCGCCGAACACGCCGAGCCGTTTTGCGACATCGGCCTCATCGGCTTCGATCTTGTCCGGGATCAGCGTCCACACGGCCATGCCGAGGAACGACAAGCCAAGCACCCAGCGCATAATTTCCGGGCTCACCGAGGATGCTATCCACGCCCCGAGCGCACCGGCTAGCCCATGGTTAATGAGGGTGGCCGCAAGAATCCCGAGGATGATGGGCACCGGCTTCCTAAAGCGTGCCGCGAGCAGGAAGGCGAGCAGTTGCGTCTTGTCGCCGATCTCGGCCAGCGCGACAACGCCTGTTGAAACGAAAAAGGATTCCATCTTGGCACCTTAGCCGGTAAACGACATATGACTACATAAACCCCACCGGCACGATGGGTTGATGTAGCCAAAAGTCTCGCTAAGCATTTGCCGTTTGCACCATAGCTCTTTCGAGCCAAGTCTGTTGATGCAAGCCACCCTGTTGCGGGGTGAAGCTACTCCCTAATGACGACTTCATTATATCGCGGATGGTTTGCGCAGCGGCGGCGGGAAGCGCGCGCGGGGTTTCCGTACGTGCGCCATAACAAACGAAAACGCCCACTTGCGTGGGCGTTTTCGTTTGTTATGGCGTCCCCAGCGAGATTCGAACTCGCGTTACCGCCGTGAAAGGGCGATGTCCTAGGCCTCTAGACGATGGGGACAATATCGCCGAACTACAATGCTGGAAATTCTGTGGTGGAGATAAGCAGGATCGAACTGCTGACCTCTTGCATGCCATGCAAGCGCTCTCCCAGCTGAGCTATACCCCCACTTGGAAAGACGGCAATTATAGCCGGAAGACAGCGCTCTTGCAAAGCCTCGAAAAACACGCAACTTCAGGCGCTATTGAGTGCCCCAAGCGCGGTCAAGCGGGCCAGAACTTCCTCGCGGCCAAGTAGCTCGATCACCGCATCAACACCCGGCGTCTGTGTCTGTCCGGTAAGCAACACCCGTAGCGGCATCATCAACTGCGGCATCTTCAACCCAAATGCTGCCGCCTCAACCTTGATTGCTGCGGCGATCTCTGGCTTGACCCACGCAACGGATGCCAGCTTTGCTGTCAGCGCCGTGACTGCGGGCTTTGCCACATCGGCGAGGTGCTGATCTAGCAGTAGCGGATCGACAGCCGGACGAGCGTAAAAGTAATGCGCTTGCGCCGCCATCTCAACCAGCGTCCGCGCACGCTCGCGCAGCAAGTCGGCTACCCGGGCGGCGTCCGGCCCGGCGGCGAGGTCGAGCCCCGCGCGGGCGATGAATGGCGCGAGCAACGCGCCCAAATCGCCGGCATCCATTTTCTTGATGTACTCATGGTTGAGCCAATTCAGCTTTTCGGTGTTGAACTGTGCGGCCGAGGGTGTGACGTGGTCGAGATCAAACCATTCGCAGAACTGCGCCATCGAGAAGACTTCATCGTTGCCATGCGACCAGCCCAGCCGCGCGAGGTAATTCACCACCGCGTCGCGGAGGTATCCGTTGGCGGGATACTCCATGACAGACACGGCACCGTGGCGCTTTGACAGTTTTTGGCCGTCCTCGCCGAGGATCATCGATAGGTGGGCGTAGACCGGAACGTCGGCGCCCAGCGCTTTGAGAATATTGATCTGGCGCGGCGTATTGTTGACGTGATCATCCCCGCGAATGACGTGCGTGATCTTCATGTCCCAGTCGTCAACACATACGCAGAAGTTATACGTTGGCGTGCCATCCGACCGAGCAATGATGAGGTCATCCAGCTCGGCGTTGGCAATCTCAATGCGGCCCTTGACGGCGTCATCCCAAGCGACAACCCCGTCAAGCGGATTGCGAAATCGCACCACCGGCTTAACGTCGGCCGGAATAGGCGGCATCGCGCTGCCCGGCTCGGGTCGCCAAGTGCCGTCGTAGCGCGGTTTTTCGCCACGCGCACGCTGGGCTTCACGCAACGCATCAAGTTCGGCTGGCGGCATATAGCAGTGATAGGCCGTGCCCTTCTCGACCATCTTTGCGATGACCGCCTTGTAGCGATCCATGCCACGCATCTGATAGAACGGCCCTTCGTCGTGCGCAAGCCCGAGCCACTGCATGCCATCAAGGATCGCCTGAACCGCCTCGGGCGTCGAGCGCTCAACGTCGGTGTCTTCAATCCGCAGAATAAAGGTGCCGCCATGCCGGCGCGCGAACGCCCATGCGAACAAAGCGGTGCGGGCGCCGCCGATGTGCAGGTAACCGGTGGGGCTGGGAGCGAAGCGGGAACGTACTGTCATTGGCTTTTTCGGAGGGAGGCTGGGAATGGCGCTGCCGGAGGCCGCGTCAGTTTTGGGCTTCAAGTTACCTGCGGGGCGCGCAGCACACGGCAACACGAAGCATCGAACTGGCGGCGTCCGGCAACCCGTTACATCTTTGGAAGTGTCACGCCCTGCTGGCCCTGGTACTTTCCGCCGCGGTCTTTATACGAGGTCTCGCAAACTTCGTCACTTTCGAAAAACAGCACCTGCGCGACACCTTCGTTGGCATAGATCTTTGCCGGCAACGGTGTCGTGTTGGAAAACTCGAGCGTGACATAGCCTTCCCACTCCGGTTCAAACGGCGTCACGTTGACAATGATGCCGCAGCGCGCATAGGTTGATTTGCCGAGGCAAATCGTCAATACATTGCGCGGAATGCGGAAGTACTCAACCGTGCGTGCGAGCGCGAAAGAGTTCGGCGGAATGATACAAAAATCAGCGTTGATATCGACGAATGAACTAGGGTCGAAATTCTTCGGGTCGACGATCGTTGAATTCAGATTGGTGAATAGTTTGAATTCATTGGAGCAGCGAATATCGTAGCCGTAACTCGACGTCCCGTAGCTGACGATGCGCTGGCCGTTGGCTTCGCGCACTTGGCCAGCTTCAAAGGGCTCGATCATTCCATGCTGTTGCGCCATGCGGCGAATCCATTTATCGCTCTTGATAGTCATCGCGTTTTTGTCTTTCGAAATTGGAGTTGGCGACCAGTTATGAGCCATTTTAGCAAACGCGCGTTGCAGGCTACCCCTGATAGAGCAACAACTCGACTTCGGCACCCGCATCGCGAAGCGGCACCAACCGCTGATACTCCGGCGAGCCATGCCAACGTTTGGCCGCTTCGCGGCTGTCAAAGTGCAGGGTGACGATTCGCCAATCGTCGCCGAAGCCGCCCGCATTCGCTTCGTCGTGACGCGTGCCCCGAAAAAGTACCCGTCCACCGTATTGGGAAATCGTCGCCCCAACCTGGCTGACATAGATCTCCCAAGCGCACGCATCAGTGACCCGAACGGTGCCCACGTAGTAAGCCGCCATGCCTATTCCTCGTATGGCGGATCCGGCTGCTCCGCATAAAAATGGATGGCGCGCTGGTACTTCGCGACGTCCTCATGGCCCGGATGCGTCGCGACGTGTCGCAATAGCGTTTGGACAGCGCGCCGATAGTCGCCCATGTTGTAGAGCGCCAGCCCCAGAAAGACCTCGAACTCAGCTGCCTCTGGAAACTCTGCGAGGCCTCGCTCAAGCGTTCTGACGGCGTCAGCGAATCGCTCAATAAACCGGTATGAGCTACCCAAACCCAGCAACGCGCCCCGGCGGTCTTCGCCGGTGAGGCCGCGTTCCAAGGCGCGCTCGTAAAAGGGAATAGCGTCCGCTTCAAGCCCCTGCGGGTCGTAGGTGCAGGCGATCTCGTAGTTGAGCTTCGCGTCATCCGGCGATGCTTTGTAAAGATCGAGCAAAATCGCCAACGCCGCCGTATGCTGCCCGGCGTCACGCAGCTTGATCGCCCTCAATACCGCCGCGCTGGCGCCGACCATTGCCAGCTCAAGTGTTCTGAATGACGATTTTCGGGAAAATCGCAGAACGATCCTGCGATTGCTTGGCGATTTTGGCCGCGCACCTGCGTGCTATCGCTTTGTAGATCATCGCCGCAGCACCGTCCGGGTCAGACACAACGGTGGGTTTACCGCTGTCCGCCATTTCCCGGATCTTGATATCGAGCGGCAACGAACCGAGCAACTCAATGTTGTAGTCCGCCGCCATCCGACCACCGCCACCCTCGCCAAAAATATGCTCGGTATGCCCGCAGTTCGTGCAGGTATGCACCGCCATGTTCTCGACGACACCGATGATCGGCACACCGACCTTCTCAAACATTTTGAGGCCCTTGCGTGCATCGAGGAGCGCAATATCCTGAGGTGTGGTGACAATCACGGCCCCCGTCACGGGCACTTTCTGTGCGAGCGTCAACTGGATGTCACCGGTTCCCGGCGGCAGGTCGATGACCAGATAGTCGAGGTTGTTCCAGCGCGTCTCGTTGAGGAGTTGCTCTAGCGCCTGTGTGACCATCGGACCGCGCCACACCATCGGCGTTTCAGGATCGATCAGAAATCCCACACTCATCGCTTGGATGCCGTGGCCCTCCATGGCTTCCATGGTCTTGCCGTCCTTGGACTGCGGCCGACCAGTGATGCCGAGCATGGTCGGTTGCGAGGGGCCGTAGATGTCGGCGTCGAGTATCCCGACGACAGCGCCCTCAGCCGCCAACGCCAACGCAAGATTCACCGCCGTGGTCGACTTGCCGACGCCGCCCTTGCCGGACGCCACCGCAATAATATTTTTGATGTTGGGATTGAGCTTTACGCCGCGCTGCACGCTGTGCGACACGATGCGCGAAAAGACATTCGCGCTGACGTGTTCAACGCCGTCGATTTTCTTCAAACGTTCGACGACTTGCTTGCGAATGGTCTCGGTCACACTCTTGCCCGGGTAGCCGAGCGCAATGTCGAGCGATATCTTGCCGCCATCAATGACGATGTTCTTGGCCGACTTGCTTTCAATGTAGTTCTCGTCGGTGACGGGATCAATCAGTTCGCGCAATGCATTCTGGACTTGCTCAGTTGTGACACTCATTATTTTTCCTTGGAAACGTAGCACTATTTTATCGGCATTGGCCACCCGCCAACGGATGTATTTGGTATCTTTGCAGAGGAGGGCTTGATACAATCGAAGTTCAAAAATCAACCAGAAATCCGTGATCGCTCCGGGACTGCGCGGTACGTCCGCGAAGTGAGCCATCAGCCAATGCTAATGCAACGCAAACTCTTCGTCACAACGGCGCTCCCTTACGCCAACGGTAGCTTTCACATCGGCCACATGATGGAGTACATTCAGGCCGACATCTGGGTACGATTCCAGCGCATGCAGGGCCATCAAGTGCATTTCGTTTGCGCTGACGACACGCATGGTGCGCCGATCATGCTCAACGCCGAGAAGCAGGGCATCACGCCCGAGGAATTGGTGAAACGCGTTGCCGCCGAGCATATCGAACAGTGGCCGCAGTTTCATATCAGCTTTGACTTCTGGCACTCGACCCATTCACCGGAAAACGTTGAGCTCGCACAGGGCATCTATAAGAAGCTCAAGGCCAACAAACTGATCGTATCGAGGGAGATCGAGCAGTTTTATGATCCGGTCAAGTCGATGTTCCTTGCTGACCGTTTCATCAAGGGTGAGTGTCCGAAGTGTGGCGCCAAGGATCAATACGGCGACTCGTGCGAAGTTTGCGGCGCGGTGTACACCCCGGTAGAGCTTAAGAACCCTTATTCGGTCCTGACAGGTGCCACGCCGGTCATGAAGACCTCTGAGCATCTGTTTTTCAAGCTATCCGACAAGCGTTGTGTCGCGTTCCTGCAAAAATGGGTGGCAGAAACACCTCTCCAATCCGAGGTCAAAAACAAGCTTGCCGAATGGCTTGGCGACGGCGGCAAAAATCTCAACGATTGGGACATTTCGCGCGATGCGCCCTACTTCGGCATCGAGATTCCCGACGCGCCTGGAAAATTCTTCTACGTGTGGCTGGATGCGCCGGTCGGCTATCTAGCCAGCCTCAAAGCCTACTTCGCGTCCGGCGGCGCAAAGGCCAACGGAGAGCCGCGCGATTTTGAAGCATTTCTCGCCGACGACAAGGTCGAGCAGTACCACTTCATCGGCAAGGATATCGTCTACTTCCACACGCTGTTTTGGCCGGCAATGCTCCACTTCGCTGGCCGCAAAGAGCCTAACAATGTGTTTGTTCACGGCTTCTTGCAGGTGACCGGCGAGAAACTGTCGAAATCACGCGGCTTTGGTCCAACACCAGCCAAATACCTCGATCTGAAGCTCAACACCGAGTGGTTGCGTTACTACATCGCCGCCAAGCTCAATGATCGCGTCGAAGATCTGGACTTCAACCCGGACGATTTTCTGGCACGCGTAAACGCCGACCTGATCGGCAAGTACATCAATATCGCCAGCCGGGCGGCAGGATTTTTGCACAAGAAGTTTGACGGCAGGTTGCTAAAGGTTGATGCACAGCATCCGGTTCTCTCAACCATCATCGGCGCGTCGAGCGAAGTTGCCACCCTCTACAACGGGCGGGAATTTGGCAAGGCGGTACGCAAGATCATGGAGCTTGCCGATGTGGTTAACGGATTTGTCGATGCTGAGAAGCCATGGGAGCTCGCTAAAAACGACGACAACAACGCCGCACTGCACAACACATGTTCGATCATCATCAACGCGTTTCATTTGCTCACCGCTTGTCTTGCGCCGATCCTGCCAAAGCTGAGCACCGACGCCGCTGCATTTCTTGACGTAAAAGGTTATGATTGGTCTGACACAAAACTGCTGTTACCTGCAGACCACCGGATCAATCCCTACAAGCACTTGATGTCTCGCATCGACCCAAAACAAATCGACGCTTTGCTTGATGCACCTAAAGACTTGGCAGAGGACGCTTCTCCGCCGGCCGGTAGGCCCGCCGCGAAAGCAGCGGGCCTACCGGCCAACGACGAAGCGCCGCAGGTAGCGGAGTTTGCGCTGCAGCCCGTCGAAGCGCCGAAGCCGATCGTCATTCAGCCGATCGGCGAGACCATCTCAATCGATGATTTTGACCGCATCGATTTGCGCGTCGCCAAGATTTTGGATGCCGCGTATGTGGCCGACGCCGACAAACTACTTTGTCTGACGCTCGATTTGGGCATCGAACAACGACAGGTGTTCGCTGGTATTCGCATCGCCTACAATCCAAAGCAGCTGATCGGACGACTGACGGTGATGGTAGCTAATCTCGCGCCGCGCAAGATGCGCTTCGGCGAATCGCAAGGCATGGTACTCGCGGCCGGCGACGGCACCAGTATCTACCTGCTGGCCCCCGATTCGGGTGCCGTGCCTGGCATGCGGATTAAATGATTCTCACAACGCAGCGGCTCGCGCTTGAGCCGCTGCAAGTCGCACACGCGGAATCACTTTTCCCAGGCTTTGCGGACGAGCGTCTGTACGACTATTTTGATGAAATGCCGCATGCCAATATTGCGGCGCTGCGAGCAGATTACGCGCGAGTTCTGGCTGGGCCACGCGACCATCCGACTGAACGTTGGGTAAATTATGCGGTTCGCGAATCCGCGACAGATACGTATTTGGGCTTTATTCAGACCAGCGTCTTCCCAAACGATTACGCCTACCTTGCGTACTTCGTGTTCACACCGTATCAAGGCAAAGGATTTGCGCGTGAAGCCTGTGTTGCCGTGTTGGATCATTTACGTGCCACTTTTCAGATCAATCGAGTCGTGGCCGAAATGGATGTGAGAAACGTCGCCTCGTGGAAGCTCGTGACTTCGTTGGGATTTCAGCGTGTCGCCACGACTGAAAACGTGGCCTTCTTTAAGGGCTCTTCAAGTACCGAGTATCGCTATGAGTTGGCGCTTGCGGAGAAACTAACGTGACTGCTCCCCGCAATGCCACGAGCCCGCCTCCTTACTGCACGTTGCGTGATGTCATCGAAGCCGACGTCGAGATCGATACCTTTCGCGCGTCGGGTCCCGGCGGGCAGCATGTCAATAAGACCAACTCTGCGATTCGTCTCACGCATGGGCCTTCAGGTGTGGTCGTGATCGCCCAAGATTCACCCTCGCAATTTCGAAACAAAGAGATTGCCTTTACGCGTCTGATCGAGAAACTGAAACGGCTGAACCACGTGCCGAAAAAGCGTTTCGCAACCAAACCAACCCGCGCATCGAAAGAGCGGCGCATTGGCGAAAAGAAGACGCGCGCAGTCGTTAAAACGGGTCGTAGCAAAAAAGTCTCTGCGGACGAATGAATCCCATCTCGGTTCGGATGATTATCAGCGGCCGCGTGCAAGGCGTGGGATACCGGGACTCACTGCGCTTGGTGGCACAGGCGCTGGACGTAACCGGCTGGGTGCGCAATCTTGGCAGCGGCGATGTCGAGGCGGTCATTCAAGGCGATGAGGACGCCGTCGATCGAATCGTTGCTTGGTGTCACAACGGCCCACCAGGGGCAAACGTGCGCTTTGTTGATGCGCAACTTATCGACGCCAGCGAGACCTATATCGCGTTCTCTCGGCTGCCCGCCGCCTGAACCGCGCTTCCGAATCGCGGAGACGGGAGTGCCAACCTAAGGCGCGTTTCCCCTAGGCGACGGGCGCGAAGAAATATCGCCGAATCGAGTGGCAGAAGTATCACCACAGCAAGCCCGCTTTTCCCAACCTCCGCACCGGATGAAGTCGCACTCAATCCCAAAAACAATTAGCCGTACACGCAAGATCGTCATGCACGAAACCGGGCAGGGCCTGTCGCGCCACGGGCTGCGTGAAATCGAAGCTGAGCTGGTCGCCACCGACATTCAAAAACCGGCCGAGAAAAACTAAGGCTTCCAGTCACGTGAAGTCACGATGCTGTCGGCCGATCTGCGCGGAGTCGCTGCCACCGCTGCCGAGTTTCCTGCCGGAACCGTCATCCAGATGTTGAATCCGGTGCTCATCGGCATGAGCGGGATCATCTTCAAGCACGGCGGCAACATCGACAAATTCATGGGTGACGCCATCACGGTGCTGTTCGGCACACTTTCCAAGCGCGACGACGATGTCGCGCGTGCATTGGCATGCGCAGTCGAGATGCAAATCAAGATGCACGAGCTCAACGTGGAACATCGCCGGCAGGACCTCCCCGAGCTGTATAAAGGGATCGGCATCAACACCGGCGAAGTGTTGGCCGGCGTGCTCGGTTCGGACGTCTACTCCGAATACACCGTCATCGGCGGCGAGGTGAATCTCGCGTCCCGAAGCGAAGCATTCAGTCTGCGCGGCTAAGTGCTAATCAGTAACAGCACCTTTGAGCGTTGTCGCGACTTCGTTGAAACCTCAGAGCCAATGACACTGCATGTCAAGGGCAAGCCGAACACGGTGAGTGTACGAAGAGTACTTTCGATACCGAACAAGGGTCTCCAGGTGCCGCGCCAGGAAATTCGCCGCAGCCATCGGGTCGAAGTACGGCTACCCTTCACATACCAGCCGATTCGCGGCGGCATCGTGATGCCGGAAATGTTGTACGGTGTCATCTACGACATAGGTTACTACGGCGTTCTGGTTCAATTATCGGCACCGCAGCCGCCGATGACAGAGATGAAAATGTCCACTGATCTGTCGCACGTAAGTTATCTGGCCAAGAACATCTATGGCAAGGTCGTCAATCAAAAAACGCGCCACAATCGGATCTTGACTGGTGTGGAGTTCACCTCAGTGCCGGCGGCGGTGAACACCAAAATTCAACTGTTCGTGCAGTTGTTGGTTTACTCGGACTAGCGCAGCTCTTCTCCAAAGTCGCCTATCCACGGGCGATTTCAGGCATTTTTGGCTGGAACTGCCTGTCCCTGTTGTACTTTGAATCTTTTTCGTGCGCTACGCCGACAACGAATTGCACTGCGGGGCTAGCTAATCAGTGTTGTTGGCAATTGCCAACCTGCTCCGTCATGGCGCAAGAGCAAATGTACTGCCGCTACCGCGACGATCGGAATCTCGCCGTAGACATGCGGAAACATTCCGCTACCGGCCAGATCTTCACGTCTTAACTTGTCACCCAGCGCCCCCTCGTCAATTTCAAGCAGCAGCAAACTTGCCGTCTCCGCGAAGTACTTGTTCGCGGTGCGTAGTATCTGGTGCCGTTCCGAGCAATGGATGAAGCCCTCATTGGCCAGATCCTCGCTCGCAAACATGCCGTCACATTGCGCCTGCTGCCATTGCGCCTCAGCTGTCAGACGGTAAATCATTGGAGGTAAACATAGGTGGGGAAGCGCAGCCGCAGACTGCTGTTGCTATGACTTACGTTTTGTGGATCGGCCGCCGGGCTTTGTCCCGGCGCGCTTCGAGCGATCTGCGTCGGCGCTTGAAGCCGCCGGCTTCACCTGCGCCATCCATGCCGTTGGGTTGAACGCCGCCGCATACTTGGCTATGTCTTCGGCTGAAACCGCGTTGCCCGCAGCCTCGCGCGCACTGCCCATCTGCAGCAGCAGATCGCGCTGATATTGCAACGCCTTGATTGACATCTCAACGGCACCGGCCTGGCCACTCAGCCACATGTGCACCACTTCCAGTTCGCGAATCTTCTTGTTGATTTCGTCGGGATCCATGGCCGGAATCCCCGCAAAGGCAGCCGCAGGATTGTGAGCGACACCGCCCAGCCCGCCGAGTCCGGCGAAGCCCGCTGCCGCAGATGGGCCACCAGTCATGGCGCGCAACAGCTCAAAGTAGTCGGGCAACGGTGGCGTCTTCGGCTGGTTGACCATCTTATCGATTGTGTTTTTTGATGAAGTCGCGAATCTTCGGATAAATGGTTTCGCGATACTTGCGGCCCGAGAAAATGCCGTAGTGGCCGACACCCGGTGCCGTCAGGTGCTGCCCGCGCGCGGGCGGCAGATTGCTGCACAGCGCATGCGCCGCCGCCGTCTGTCCGCTACCAGAAATATCGTCCAGCTCACCCTCAATGGTAAACAACGCGGTGTGGCGGATCGCCGAAGGATTCACCAACTCACCGGCAACCTCCAACGTGCCGCGGGCGAGGCTCTGCTTCTGAAACACGTGCACGATGGTATCAAGGTAATACTCGGCCGGCAGATCCATCACCGCGTTGTATTCGTCGTAGAAGCGGCGATGCGATTCAGCCGATTCGCCATCTCCCGCAACGAGATGCTTGTAGTACTCCTGATGCGATTCCATATGCTTTTCAGGGTTCATCGCCACAAAACCTGCCAGTTGCAAGAAGCCGGGGTAAACACGACGCATGGCACCCGGATACTTCACCGGCACGCGCTGGATGACATTCTGCTCGAACCACCAAAGAGGTCGCCTCGTGGCGAAATCGTTGACCGACGTCGGATTCTTGCGCGTGTCGATAGGCCCACCCATCATGGTCATGCTGGTTGGCAGTTTTTCACCATGTGCCGCCATCAGCGCGACCGCCGCCAACACCGGCACAGTCGGCTGACAGACCGACACGATATGCAGTTTGCCACCAGCGCGCTTTTGCATCACGCGAATGAACTCTTGTACGTAAGCGACGTAATCGTCGAAGTGAAACGGCCCTTCGGCCAGCGACACTTCGCGCGCATCTTTCCAATCGGTAATGGTGACGTCGTGATCCGGCAGCATGGTACGCACGGTATCGCGCAGCAACGTCGCGAAATGACCCGACAGCGGCGCGAACACCAACACATGCGGTTCGCCTTTACGCGATGTCGATTTGGCGAAGTGCCGCAGCTGACAAAACGGCTTGTCGAGCAAAACCGACTCGGTGATGTCCGCGGGCTTGCCATCGACCTGCACTTGCGTGATGGCGAAAGGTGGCCGCTCGTAGCGCCCGGTCAGGCGCAGCATCAGATCGAACCCGGCTGCGGCCCGGTTCGAGCTTGGCACCAACGACAGGGGCGACAACGGGCTTTGCAACGCATCGACACTGGCCTGCGCCCACCACCGCCATGGTTCCATGATTGAACGCTGGAATTCGTGCATTTGATACAGCATCTGAAAGTCTCCTGGGTCCTGCCAATACTCAATATTCAGCGACGGCCTGAAATCGGTTCAGACGACCGGCGTACTACAGAGCGGTCACGGGACCGCGCGAGATAATGGTGCCACATCGCGTTCGGGCCAAAACCCCGATAAGCGCCAAGCAATAGGAACAACGAGGCCAACCACGGAGGCAACAAGGTCGCCAGCAACCACTCACACCCCATTGTACTGCGCTGCAACATAAAATGACGCGACCGCGATCAAGGTCCAATCTGCTACCCTTGACGGTAATCTTCGCGTTTTCGCTGCAAATCCATGATTCCCATGACCTTTAGGACTGACTTTTACCCGCCGTTTGCGCCTTTTCAGGTTGGACGCTTGGTGCTCGACGGCGTCCACACCATGCATTACGAACAGTCTGGTAACCCGAATGGCGTGCCGGTGCTGTTTCTGCACGGCGGTCCGGGTGCCGGTGCCTCCGCCGCCCACCGGCAGTTTTTTGATCCGACCTTCTACCGAATCGTCATCTTTGACCAGCGCGGCGCGGGACGCTCGACGCCGCTTGGCGAATTAGCCGACAACTCGACACCACACCTGATCAGCGACATTGAGCGGCTGCGGGAAAAGTTAGAGATACCTCGGTGGATTGTTTTTGGCGGCTCGTGGGGATCGACATTGGCGCTGGCCTATGCGGAACACCACGTCAATCGTGTGATGGCGCTGGTGCTGCGCGGCATTTTCTTGTGTCGGCAATCTGAAATCGACTGGTTTTTATATGGCCTGAAGAACATCTTCCCCGAGGCTTGGCACAAGTTTGCCGGTCACCTCCCGGAGAGCGAGCGTGACAACATTCTCAAGGCTTATTACGTGTTGATCACCGATCCCGATCCTGCCGTACACATTCCGGCCGCGCGCGCATGGAGCATTTACGAGGGCTCGTGTTCCAGCCTGATTCCGAACGACATGATAGTTGCCAACTTCGGTAGCGACGGCGTCGCCCTGGGACTCGCGCGCATGGAGTCTCATTACTTCATGCACAACATTTTTCTGCCGGACAATTTTTTACTCAACAACATTAGTCGAATCCGGCATATTCCGACGACCATCGTACAAGGGCGCTACGACGTGGTCTGCCCGATCGTCTCTGCCGACGATCTGGTTCGCGTCTTTCCGGAAGCCGACTATCACATCATCAACGATGCCGGCCACTCGGCGTTCGAGCCCGGCACGCGGGCAAAACTCATTGAAACAATGGAGCGCCTCAAGACGCGCTTCAGTCAACACTGAACTCAATCTTTCGCTGGATAACCATGCCAAAGTTTCTCAAAGCCGTACGTCTGGATGACTCCGACGCCGAACTCTACAAAGCCAGCGCCGCCTGCGACGAGGACGAATGGGTATGCACGGGTGGCTTCACGGTGTGCAATCTTGCCGAAGGCTACCGCTGCAATCCGCGCTGCTATTGCGATGAGTCGTTTCTGTCGATCACCCGCCGCGCGCGCGTCACGTTGGCCGAGGTTGTGGAAGTGACTGACGCCGACTTGGAAATCTTTAAAGATCAACTCGCACAGCACCTGCTGTTTGACTGGAAGGCACCCGACTTCGAAACCGCTCGCGCGGTCGCCGTCGAGGAGATCGATTACACGGCCGAGACCGCCGCCACCTTTCCAATCGAAGTGTGGATCAGCGTCAAGCGCTCACCCGGTAAAGACGGCGCGCTCGACGAAAAATACGATCAGTACGAACGCCTCATGATCGGCTCACACAAGTTGTAGGTTGGGTCGAGCGTCGCGATGCCCAACTTCACGCTGACCCGCCGGACTCGCAGTAGTCTGGGGTGAGCACAAACCTGAGGTTTAGTTGAGCTTAGCGGAGTCCAACAGCGATACCGATTGATTGCGACCGGTCGTTGGGCAAACTTACAGAACCGACTCCTCCCTTTGGAAAAGGGAGGTTGGGAGGGATTTGAAAACAACTTATGAACGGGAATCGGGTTCGTACTGGCGCTGCAAATCCCCCTCGATCCCCCTTTTCCAAAGGGGGAAGTCAACGACAATGACGAATATGGAGCAAGTTAAGTTGAGCTTAACGAAGTCCAACTGCGATACCGATTGGTTGCGACCGATTGTTGGGCAAACTTGCCGAGCTGAGTCCTCCCTTTGGAAAAGGGAGGGTGGGAGGGATTTGAAAACAACTTATGAACGGGAATCGGGCTCGTACCGGCGCTGCAAATCCCCCTCGATCCCACTTTTCCAAAGGGGGAAGTCAACGACGGTGGCGATTGTGGAGCGAGCTATGAACACAGAACTTAGGTTGGGTTGAGCGAAGCGAAGCCCAACGTCATGACCGATTGGCGGGCAGATAAACCTTGCCCAACCTACGCTGAGTCGAGTGCCATCGATACTGGCTCGGCATGGCCCCAGCCTTCGGCGTGCGCAGCCACGCGCGAGAGGGTGATCAACATTCCCGCCGTTGCGCCCCAGATGTAGCGCTCGCTAAACGGAATCGCGTAATAGTTGCGCATGCGGCCCTTGTACATCGCCGACTCTTGGCGGTGATTGGCCGGGTCGAGCAAAAACGGTGCGGGCACTTCGAACACTTCTTCGACTT
>Ga0335394_10003402_pt1 | contig 18056 bp, 9 predicted proteins | sample MAT03_FD_205741 | JGI IMG/M metagenome (GOLD analysis project Ga0335394, IMG submission 205741) | Freshwater microbial communities from Lake Fryxell liftoff mats and glacier meltwater in Antarctica - MAT-03 (spades assembly) (version 2) ... | reverse complement strand
ACCAACCGGCGCATCTTCACCTCGCCAAGGGCCACCTCAAGGCTCGTCTCGTCCGAGCGGGCATCCATGGAAAACTCTGTGCCAATCACCATGACTTCCGCCGTCGGCGTAAAGACTCGCATCGGCTGCGATTTCGGCTGGCGCTGTACTACCGCTGAAAACGTACCCTGTCGGAGCCGCACATGTTTTCCACTTGCTTGTGAGAAGGTCGCCTCCGTTCGGCCATTGAGCGAAACCAACGTGCCGTCGTCAAACCGCACTAGCGCAAGTGCCGTATCGGTCGCCAACTCCAGCGTGCCCGCCGGGAGTTTCATGCCCGTCGCAAGCGTCATTCGAGTATTGCCATCCAGTCCCGTCCAAGCCACAGCGCCATCGGCCTGGAGCACCTCAAGCAGCATCGTCTTGCGAAATTGCCACCATAATCCTACGCCCACCATCACCAGCGCCGCCGCGGCCAACATCAGCCAGGCGATCAACCGACGGGCGGGCTTTCCGCCAAAATTTGGTTCCGGCAGCGCCACGAGCTTCGTGGTCTTGCGCGCCTCTGAACAACGCCCGGCTTCCGCCACCGCAAACGCCTGCTCGGCCATGCCACGCAATAACGCGCGCGACTCGGCGTTCGTCTCCAACTCCGCCGTCAACCGCCTCGCGGCATCGGCATCCAGCGTCCCGTCAAAGTAACGCATCAGCAGGGCATCGAGTTCGTGTGGCTGCATCTTCATGAGGGGTCCGCGGAAAGAGTGAGGCGCCGCTCCACACAGTCCCGCAGCGTGCGGTGCAGGCGCGACAGCTTTTGATAAACCGCCTCCAAACCAGATCCAGTCCGCGTCGCGACATCCGCGCACGACAAACTGTGAAAATATCGCAACTCCAATAGCTCGCGCGACGCCACCGGTAGGCTCGCCAGACACGTCGCCAGCGCCTCTTCGCGCCCATTGCCGGCATCGGCCTCGGTTTCCTGCGCCAGCATCTCGAGTAGCGACTCCGGCAGACCCACGCTGATGCGTCCGGACTTTCGCAGCAGATTCAGCCCCGCATTTCGGCCCAATGCCCGCGCCCACGAGAGCAACTGCGCCTCATTGGTAAAAAGATCCTGCTGACCCAAGGCCTTCACCATGACTTCCTGAAAAACATCTTCCGCCAAATGCGCATCCCGCAGCACGAGAAAGAAGCCCGCGCTGAGCCGCGCCCGCGCCCCGAGGAGCGTGCGGATGATTTGGTCTTGTGGTAGAGATTCGTTTCTTTGTAGCGACACTATGGTACCTCTCCTATTAAGACACGCAACGAACACAATCCTGACGGGAAAAGTGTTTTGCAGCAGAAGAAGAGCCGAATGCTACGCCGACCGACGATGGCGGTGGTTATTATTTCAACGGCTTCGTCGTTGCCTAAGTATCTGTCTCACCTGCTGAGCCTCGTGAATCTCACTGCTCAATCACTTATCTGCAATTTAGGCGTAAGGTCGCTGGGGGAGGTCGCTGGGGACACAGGTTGATGCTTGACACGAAGTGGCGTTTTGAGAGGATTTTCGATTGAGCGAGTGTGGATTTGTGTGATTTAGGCACTGGCAGGAGCGTTGAAAAATGGCACGATTGGCACGGGTTGAGGTGTTTGCGGCGGATGAGATTGCGGTCGTGCATGTGATGGCTCGGACGGTGCGGAGATGCTTTTTGCTCGGGGAGGATGAATTTACGGGGAAGAACTATGACCATCGCAAGTTGTGGAAGCAACTGAGCGACGCCGAGCGACAGCGAGGATAAAGTCTGCGAAGGCGGTAGTGATGACCGTTGTGCATCAGGCTCGGCACTTCGGCATCGATTTGCTGTGTCAGGCGATCCTGTCGAATCATATTCATCTGGTCTTGAGATCTCGGCCGGATGTGGTGGCCGAATGGGGTGATTCTGAAGTGGCTCGGCGGTGGCTGATGCTGTGCCCTGTGCGGCGTGACAAAAATCGGCAACCGATGGAGTCGACCGAATTCGAACTTAACCACATTCGCCATGACAAGGAAAAAGTAGCCGCCGTTCGCAATCGGCTGAGCGATATTTCGTTGGCCGATGCGTCGCAGGTTCAAGACGATGCTGTGGTTCTGTCATCACATTCGGCGCGTCATCTGTCACCGGTCGATCTGAGCGGCGGTGATGTCAAGTCGGGGCGGGGCGGCGAAACGGGGCCATGCAGTCATAACGAAGGCCACCGTTGCAGCGATAAAGGTTTTCTGCCGATGTCGATTGCTGATTATCTGAGTCTGCTGGACTGGACGGCTCGGCAGGTTCGCAGTGACAAGCAGAGAGCGACGCCGCAACATCTGGCCCCGATTTTCGATCGACTCGGAGTGTCGTCGGAAGTCTGGTGCCACCTTGTGACGCACTTTGGAAAACTTTTCAGCATCGTGGCTGGCCAGCCGAATCAGATCGATGGCCATCGCTCGAAATCGAACACGCACCGCTATCGAGCCCGCCGCGCGGCTCGGGAACTGCTGAGTACAGCGTGACTCCCGCGTCTCGCTTCAACGCTATCGTTTGAATCACAGTGATCATGCCTGCACGCTGAACAAATCGATGGCCGCTCCCTGTTGATGCCCGACGGCGATCAGGGAACGGCTGTCTGCGGACAGCGCGAAATCATGCACATGCATGGGAGCATTGTCCTGGGTCAACAGTTTTCCATCCGCCATATTCCAGACGCTGACAAAGCCACTGTTGTCGCCGCCAGCTGCAACAAGGTATGCATCTTCCGGACCGAACTGCAGTGCTTCCACAAGTCCCTTGTGCTTGCTGTCTTCAATTTCAAAGCGGCGTGTACCGGTCTGCCAATTGAAGACTTCGATTCGTGACACGCCTTCCAGGTGGTCGATGTTTCCGACTTTGCCCATGCCACCCACTGCGAGTTGACTGGAATCGTTTGAGAATGCCAGCGAACGAATGCCACCGATCGAATGGCGGCGAGCCGTCGGGTCCCATGTGTACATGAACGGTGTCTCAATTGTGGCGGCGAGTTGTCCGTTGGTTGCGTCTCGCACAAGGACTCGACCCGTTCGATCACCGGTCGCCAGCCATTTGCCGTCCGCAGAGTACGCGACCGCATACAGCATGGAAGGAAATCCGTGCGGAGTCTTCAATTCGTAGTCACCCCATGTCGCGAGGCACTCGCCCGTCGCCGCATCCCAGAGCTTTGTCTGCATGTCGTCCGCGACACTTGCGATCCGAGTTTGATCAGGGCTGACAGCCAGCATTCGGATCCACCGCGCATGAGCATCCACGACGCGGCGAATGATTTCGCCGCCGTCAGCATTCCACCAGATCAGGGAGCAATCATAGCCTCCGGACACGAGTGTCTCACCACAGCGAACCAATCCCATGACGTAGCTGGTGTGTCCGGCAGTCCCCAACGCAGAGGGCTCGATTTTCTCGGACGACAGGTTCGCCCGGACAATCGAAAAGTCCGACAGCCCGGCGTAAATCAACGATTCGTCCGATGCTGTTGCCAGACAGAAGCCGATGCCGGGCAGCGAGAATGTTTTCTGAACCTTGACCGAGTTCGGTAACGTGCCCGCTGTCGGTGCGGCAGCCTGAGGTTCAGTGCTGCCCGGAATGTTGTTTTCGTCCATTGTAGCTTCCATTAAGATGGTCTGCTCCCGTTAATCCTGCTAACTCAAGACTTCTGCGATTGGCTTTGAACCAAAATCGGCCAGTGGCACAGGCCGTGCGCCGACGGTGTATTCGTGCTTGTGGTCAATCTTCAACGCAGACAGGATTGTGGCGAACAAGTCAGCGGCGGACGCTTCACCCTCGACGACGGTATGGCCTTCAGGATCAGTTTTGCCATACGCCACACCTCCCCGGATCCCAAGTCCCGACAAACTGCAGCTCCACGCACTTGCAAAGTGATCACGTCCGAGGCTGGAATTGATCTCCGGAGTTCTTCCGAATTCACCAAGAGTGATCACCAGCGTATTTTTCAGCAGGCCACGTTGTTCAAGGTCATCCAGCAGCACAGACATGGAATGATCCAGATCCGCACACAATTCCTGATGCGTCTCAAAGTTCTGTCCATGACTGTCCCACCAGGCGCGGGCCACTTTGACAAAGGGTACTCCGGCTTCGATCAGGCGGCGCGCGATCAGGCATTGATGGCCGAACTGCGTCGGCCCGTAGCGCGCCTGCATCTCTGCTGGTTCCTGTGTGATGTCAAACAATTCTGCGCTCGCCATCAAACCGTGTACTCGCTGATATGCCGAATTCTGGCTGTCAACTGTGTGACTTCGGCGAGAAGCGGCAAAGCGTCGTCCCAGTGCATCGCGCAACGCGGCTCGGTCATGATGATCGATTTCTGAAACTGTCTCAAGCCGGGCAATGTTCGGCGGGATCATGCTTTCGCTCAGGAACATCGGTGCATATCGGGCACCCAGAAACCCGCTGGTTCCTTTGCGACGACCTTCGGTGGACGTATAGAGCGACACATAATCCGGGACCTTGCTTTCCAGCCGTCCCAATTCCCTGGCGACCACAGCGCCAAGGTCCGGATACAGGATGCTGGGATCCTTCAGGCGGCCCGTTTCCATTAAGTCTGCGCCGCGGCCATGATCGGCGATTTTTGTGTTCAGAGACCGGATAATTGCCGTATGCTGCATCCGTTGAGCCAGCTCAGGAAGCAGTTCGCTGATGTGGACTCCGGTGGCGTTCGTCTGAATGGCACGAAATGGTCCGCCGGTTTTCGCGCCGGGCTTGGGGTCCCATGTTTCAAACTGACTGGCACCCCCAGCCAGCCATAACAGGATCACGTGCTTGTCCTGTTTCCTGAGTTCGCTTGCGACCTCCTCCGATCGCAGCGCGTGGATCTGTCCCATGTCGGATGCAAAACATCCGGCGACAGTTACGGCCCCGGCAGCACGGATCGCGCCATCTGACATAAAGCCCCGGCGAGAGACTGCGTGCTGAGCCGGAATGCAGATGCCGGATGCAGGAATGCGGGACATGGTTGGAACCTTGTTTCAGGGGGCGCGACAGAAAAGAATTTCCCGTCGCTGAATTCATTGCCGTTCAACTAATGATTAAAACGAAATTCAGGGCCTGCGAGGATTGCCCAGAGGAGTTGTTTTCTTGATTCGTCTCTCTTGTCGGGGACATGATCCAGCCAGGTTGTGGCCGAGGCAAGTTCGTCAGTTTGTGGGACACGATTCAGAACAGCCAGCCAGAGCTTTTCAATTCCCTGAGACTGATCTTCAATCTTCTTCAATTGCCCCAACAGGCGGTCATCTGAATCTCGCAGAAGATCGTCCTGAACCCGACTGCTGTTACTGAAAAACAACGCTTCATCGACGGCAATCTGAAAATTCTCTCCCGGTTGCTCGAACTCACGCACCCAGCCATTTGCCTGGTTCTCAAGGTCTGTACGTCGTTTTGTCCATTCTTCAGTATTCGCAACTGCCGGCCACTGTTCCGGGCTGCCAATCACGAGATGCAGCGAGGCTCCCAGTTGGCGTGGCGTCAGAGGGCGGGTGTGAGCCAAAGCGAAAGTGCTGGCGGCGGGCGGCTCTGATCCGGATGTCCATTCGCTCGATCGCCCATAGGCTTCGCTCAACACAATCCCGTGGATCAATCGCCGCAGATCGTAGCCATGCGAGACCATGTCGCCGGTGAGCCATTCCAGGAGTTCCGCGTGGCTCGGCGCATTTCCACTGTGCATCTGATCCGGAGGATCGACCAGACCAGTCCCCAGCAATCGAGCCCAGACGCGGTTGACGATGTTTCTCGCGAAAAACCTATCCTGCGTGTCGTGTAGCGCCAGTTCCACAAGCTCATCGCGTGGCCGAAACTCGGGCACAATGATCTCTGCTTCTGCATCGTCGTGTTCCAGTTTCCGGACGCGTTCCTCAAGCTGCTTTCGCTCTTCGTCCGGCAGTTGCGGCGTTCGATCAGCTACAACTTCTCCGGTCAGGAACATGAACGCCGCAGTCCTGCTCTCTCCGCCGACGTTGGCAAACTTGACTTCGCCGAACGGGCGTTCCGCCACAGAGCTTGTTTTTCGCGTCTGATACGTTCTTTGAAAAAATGCCTGCATGCCGTAAAAGTGGTCCTGCTTCCAGTCAGCAACCAGAGGATGATCATGACATTTGGCGCAGCTGATGTTCACACCGAAAAACAGAATTGCCGTATCGTTGGTCAGGTCATCCAGTTCACGCACGCGACTCTTCAAAAACTGTGCGGCACCCTTGTCCGGGCCTTCTGCGTGTGAAGCCTTCATGATGTCACGGAAGACGGTATCCCAGGAACGTCGCCCTTGAACCGCAGTCAGCAGATAACTGCGGAACTCATCATTGTACGGCTGGTTAGGCAGCAGTGTTTCATCCAGCCAGTTGCGTTGATGAAAATCGAAATCCGGTGATTCCATCAGTCGATCGACAAGCAAACGCCGACGATCGGACGGTGGTTGATTCATGAACCAGTCTCTTTCCACCGACGTTGGCACACGTCCGGCAAGATCCAGAGATGCTCGCCGCAACAGCGTCAAATCGTCAGCAGGCTCAACTGCGGCGACTCCGGATGTCACCAGATGCTGCTGAACGTAATGATTGATGGCATTGGAGATTTCAGTATCGGCCGGAAGCAACTCTTGGGAATTGGCGACATTGCTTGCGTACAACACAAACACCAGCAGGTGGCATGGACAGAAAATCCCCATGTGCGACAGCATGAGTGACATTTCCTGGGTTGAAGGAGGGATTTGCTCAGGTGGGACGGCAACCAACAGTCTTAACAGTTCTGGCTGACATTTGACCAATGATCGATCTGGTGAAAATAGCAGGCTGGACACGGCAGCACAATGAATAATTCTGGCGCTGGCTCCGCCCGCCACGCAATCGCATCGTAGTTAATGCTTGCTGCCGGGGAAGTTCAGGGAATTGTGGCCGAGCCAGGATTTGATGTGATTCATCCCAAAGGGCTAGTGCATTGTCAAACCTTAGGTTGCAGGTCAACGGCATCACGAACGTGGGGTTCGTGGGCGATCGCGGGATGATCACGACGAAACGCATCAAAGAAGATCTGCGAGACGTGGACGGGCTCGAACTTCTTTCAACCCATGCGTCGCCAGAGATCGTATTTTCTTTTCAAGGATTCCTGACGACGTTTCATTGAAAAACACCTGGTTCTGCTGCTAGCCTTATCAGCATAATTTCTTTCTGCACATCCGCCAACGTCGAAACAGCGGTTGCTCCGCAACCAATGCGATCCTGTGCTTTTTTCAAGTCACCCTGTGAGTCCCACAGTCCCGCAATGAGCTTCACCGCCGGAAAGCGAACACGGAGACGCTTGCACAGGTAACGAGCGTGCATCACGGCGGCGGGACGTGTCGCAGCAACGCAAATCACATCGGCGGAACTCTGATCGATGAGATTGATCATCTCGTCGGCCAGCGATGTCAGGGACACCGCCTGAACGCTGCAGTCGGTTGTCCCCAGAATCTGGGCAAGCATTATGGCTGTGATTTCATCGGCCTCTGTGCGAGCAGGCAGGCACAGTATCTTCAGCGGTGATAATTTGGCTGCCTCAGCAGAAATAGAATCGCCTGCTACGGCGTCAGCGCTGGCGACTTCTTTTTTCGCCTGCGCGGCCAGTTTCTCCTGCTGGCGATCACTGCGGTCCTGAAGCATTTCCTTCAGGCTTTGCATGATGAACTTGTGCTTGCCATCGTCCAGTTCCCCGAGCTGCCAGTGTGTCTCGGCGATTGCAAGTGCCGGGATGAGGACGTTGTCGTAAACTTCAACGAGCGATTCGTTCTCAAGGCTGTTCTCCAGTAACTGAGCAGCCTCTTCCATGTCTCCCGCCAGCAACCGCTGATAGACATGCCGCTTTGGCTCAAACACGGGGTCAGTCCCCAGCAAAATGTTCAGAAACGAAAGTTGCGGAATGTGCTTGCCAACCACCATAACACAAACAGTCAGGGGCGTTGCCAGCAAGAGCCCCATCGGTCCCCACAACCACGTCCAGAAGACAGCCGCCAGCATGACCGCCACGGCTGATACGCCGGTCTTCTTACCATACAGCCAGGGCTCAAAGAGGTTGTTGTTGAATAACTCCAGCACGACAAACAAAAGAACGGTAAGAATTGTCAGTCCCCATCCTGTCGAAATTGCCAGCGACAGGCCAATGGGCATCGTGGCTGCAATCCACGGCCCGACATAGGGAATAAATCGCAATACGCCGGCAAGAATGCCCCACAGAACGGCATTCGGGACTCCGATCAGGAAGAGCCCGACGCCGACAGAAATTCCAAACGTGAGATTCAGAAGAAAGAGGATTGTGAGATAGCGGGTGACCCGCGAACTCGCATCTTCCAGCATTTGCGTGGTCACGGTCACTTCGCCTTTGCCAGCCAGGTGAATGAACCGATCGCGCAGATCTTCTCGCCCGATCAGAAAGAAGATCACAAACACGATGACGATGCCCGTCGTCCCCAGCACCTCGAGCAGCGTGCCGAACATACCCCCAAAGACTTCCAGCGGGCTCGTCGGCGAAGTAATGATGCGAACGGAAAACGGCAGTTTGTCAGTTCCCTGTGGCGCGCTCACCTGTGCTGGTGGCGACAAATCGTCAGCAATCTTCGTGGTTCTTCTGGTCAGCTGGCTCAGTGCGGTGACCGCGAATGCGTTCACAGAGTTGAACTTCGCCTCGACATTGCCCCGGTACTCCGGAATCTTCGGTCCCAAGTGACTCACCTGCATGACAGTCGTCCAGACCACAACACCCAACGTGGAGAATCCCACCGTGGCTGTGATCAAAACGGCCGGGATTCGTCCGATTTTCCATCGTTCCAGCCAGTCACACACGGGGCTTAACAGGAAACTCAACAAAACCGCCAGGGTACACGGGATGAGGATGCCTTTTGCCAGGTAGAGTCCGGCAACGATGACGGCAATCGACGCTGGCATTATCATCCAGGAGGCTGGGGAAATCTTGTCCGGACGCGCCATCGAGTCTCTCATGCCACAGTTGATGTTTAACCCGAGCTAAGTGCGAGGGTTCTTCCACGGCAGGACTTTGCCGCAGGAGAGTTCCGGACACCTTTTTCAACGAATCTGGGACAGTCAAACTACCAGAGCTTGAGTTTCAACGCCAGCACAAAGCCAATTCCCAAGGCGAGCGGGGTGCGCAGATCCCGTTGTCGCCGATCATCACTGAAAGGAATCCGTAACCGCAGTATCGGACACATTGATCCGCATCAATCGTGCCGAAAGCAATGCGGAGAGACAGTGAGGGCTGTTGGCAGCATTTCTTTTCGCCGAGAGGAATTCGCTGTAAGAAATCAAACAAAGTGCGCGGTTCATGGTTCATTTTGGCGCGCCTTTCGACTGCTTGCCTCGCACAGAGTGGCCAGCATCAGTATGATGCTTCGAAATTGAAGTTGTTGGCGGTCATAAACAGCGTGCGGGTTCAGAATGCAGCGAAGGGTTTTATTGCTTGTCAACAAAAAGTCACGTCGAGGGCAGATCAATTACGATCAAGTCCGTACGCAACTGACCGACGGAGGGCTGGATCTTATCGAACCGCGGGCTCGCGGGGATGAGCCTTCGCAGTTGATTCTGCAGCACGCTCCGCACGTGGAGATGATCGTTCTGGGCGGCGGCGATGGGACAATCAATCAATCACTGAAGAGTCTCCTGAAAGTCCAGCTTCCACTGGGAATATTACCGCTGGGTACCGCCAATGATCTGGCTCGCACGCTGCAGCTGCCGACTGACCTGCAAGGCGCATGCGAGGTCATTCTTGCGGGGCACAGGAAATCAATTGACGTGGGATGGGTGAACGATCGGCCGTTTCTGAATGTGGCAAGTATCGGCGTCTCAGTGACTGTCACAAGGCGATTGTCACAGGGGGCAAAATCGCGCTGGGGCGTCCTGGCGTACATTTGGGCGGCCATGGGAGCGATGCTGCATTGTCGACCATTCACTGTGGAAATCATCTCCAGCGCTGGACGCCGCACAACGAAGACGTGGCAGGTTGCGGTCGGCAATGGACGCAACTACGGCGGCGGTCTCACGATTCACAAAGATGCGAAAATCGACGATGGACTTTTGGATCTATATAGTCTCGAAATCGAACGCAGCTGGCATATACTGCCGCTGATCCCCGCACTGTGGCGTGGCACACTGGACCCTGTCCCCACCGTTTTCACGATACATGACGCAGAGTTCGAGATTCGACCACTTCATCGTCCGCGCAGAATCACTGCCGACGGGGAAATGCTCGGCCACACTCCAGCGAGCTTTCGGCTGGAACCAAAGGCACTTTCTGTCTTTGTACCAACAATCTCGCTGAATTCGTTGGAACATTAACGTGCTTTTTGGCGGAGAATCTGTATCATACAGGGTATCTCAAAGCTCAGACAAGTTTTGCCTGACGTTGAATTTGGTTGCGGAAGACTTGTCGAAAGGCATCGCGGACAATCCGGGTGCAGGTCGAGGAGTAGGCCGATGTGGCGGAATCTCAATGCGAGATTCCTCCACATCGGCTTTTTTTTGCCTTGTGGAATTGCTCGAACGGACTCGAAAGACTGCTATGACGACTCATTCGATCCCACTAATTGATGATATTCAGAACTACGCGCAGAACATCGTCGATACAGTGCGTGAACCGCTGCTGATTCTGGACGTCACGCTGCGGGTGCGGAGTGCAAACCGCGCATTTTATCAGACGTTTCATGTGTCGCCCGCGGAGACCGAGGGACGCCTGATCTACGAACTTGGCAACGGTCAATGGGATATTCCTGACCTGCGAACGCTGTTGGAAGACATCGTCCCCAAAAGTTCGGTGTTCGACGATTTCGAACTTGAGCACACCTTCCCGGACATTGGCCGACGTGTGATGCTGCTGAACGCCCGCAAGCTGCAGGCAGGCCAGCACGGCGAACTGCTGGTGCTGGCGATGGAAGACGTGACGGCTCGCAGGCAGGCTGAAGAAGCACTGGTCAAAGCGGGCGCCCTGCAGAGCGCCATTTTCAATAGCGCCAATTTTTCAAGCATCGCCACGGATGCGAAGGGCGTGATCCAGATCTTCAACGTCGGCGCGGAACGAATGCTGGGCTACACCGCTGCCGAGGTTATGAATACGATCACGCCGGCCGACATTTCAGATCCGGAGGAAGTGGTCGCGCGAGCCAAATCGCTGAGCGTCGAACTCAACACTCCGATTACACCCGGATTTGAAGCCCTTGTGTTTAAAGCGTCACGGGGAATCGAAGACATCTACGAATTGACGTACATCCGAAAGGACGGCAGCCGTTTTCCGGCGGTTGTTTCCGTAACCGCGTTACGCGACGATCAAAATGAAATCATCGGCTATCTGTTGATCGGCACGGATAATACGGCTCGCAAGCAGGTGGAAGCCGAACGAATGCTGCTCGATCAGCGCGTACGGGACCAGCAGTTCTATACACGATCACTGATTGAATCGAATACCGATGCGTTGATGACCACCGACCCGCGCGGCATTATCAGCGACGTCAACAAGCAGATGGAGTTGCTCACGGGATGCACACGCGATGAGTTAATCGGTGCACCATTCAAAGACTATTTCACCAATCCGGAACGAGCGGAGGCGGGTATCAAGCTTGTGTTGGCAGAGGGCAAAGTCACCGACTACGAACTCACCGCACGCGCCAGAAATGGTCAGGAAACGATCGTGTCGTACAACGCGACAACTTTCCATGACCGCGATCGAAAGCTGCAGGGAGTCGTCGCTTCCGCTCGGGATGTGACGGAACGCAGTCGACTTGAAAAGCAAATGCAGAATCAAGCGGCTGAATTGTCTGACCTGCATCGTCGCAAGGATGAATTTCTGGCAATGCTCAGTCACGAATTGCGAAGTCCGCTCGCACCAATCGCCAATGCGGTTCAGATGCTCGGCCTGCAGCGAGGAACAGAAAGTCTGGTGCAGCGGCAGTCCCGCGCGATCATCGAACGCCAAATGGCTCAACTGCAGCATCTGGTGGACGATTTGCTGGAAGTTTCCCGCATTACAACGGGAATGGTTCAGCTTCGCCGAATCCCGGTCACTGTGAGCGACATCATTGAAGGGGCGATTGAGACGGTGCGCCCGTTGATTGAAAAACGTCGGCATGAATTTTCGGTCTCGCTGCCGTCGGAGCCCATCTGGCTGCACGCCGATGCGGCGAGGTTGGAACAGGTGGTCGTGAACCTGCTCACGAACGCGGCCAAATACACTGATGAGGCAGGTCACATCTGGCTGACGGTTGAAAAAGAAGATCAGGCGTGTGTGCTGCGGATTCGAGACACTGGCGTTGGCATCACGGCGGAACTGCTTCCCTGCATTTTTGACCTGTTCACTCAGGCGGATCGTTCCCTGGACCGTTCGCAAGGTGGATTGGGTATCGGATTGGCCCTGGTGCAACGACTGACAGAACTGCACGGAGGAAGCGTTGAGGTGCAAAGCACACTGAAACAGGGCAGCGAGTTTATTGTGCGATTGCCTATCGTGCAGGGAGAAATATCAGTATTGCCCGTTGTCGAATCCGGGCCGCGAAATGTGCGTCCGTTGCGGGTCCTGGTTGTGGATGACAACGTCGATACTGTTTTGAGTTTCTCGATGCTGCTGCGAGCGTCGGGGCACGAAGTTCAAACGGCTCATGATGGACTGGCGGCCGTCCAGGCCGCTATCAATTACCGCCCCGACATCGTATTGCTGGACATTGGTTTGCCAGGACTCAACGGTTACGAAGTGGCGAAGCAGATCCGGCAGCATCCCGATCTGAAGCATGTCGTGCTGGTGGCGTTGACTGGCTATGGGCAGGATTCAGACCGACATGCTTCAGGGCAGGCAGGGTTCACGCACCATCTTGTGAAGCCCGCGCGCTTTGAAGAGCTGCAGAAAATTCTGGCGACTGTGGCGGAGCAGGTGGCGTAATGTTGTGTGCTTTGTTTGTGAGCCGCAAGGCGAGCGGGGGTAAATCCCATGATTTGTCACGATTGCTGGAAGAATCCTGGTACCTACGTACCCGGCTCGCCTCTGGAATCCTTAAGTCCACTCCATTTGGCGAGCGCCTCGCCGCTCACTGAATTGACGAATATCAGACCCGGATTCATGCCGTACGAGATTCTATGATGACAAACACCCCGCTCCCTTCCCTCAGCGAACCGCTGCCAGCGGAGAACATACAGGACCTCGGAGAAACACTCGCCGAGACAAGCGACGATCCATCGTTCTCGATTGTCGGCATTGGAGCTTCGGCGGGTGGGCTGGAAGCGTTCACGCAACTGCTCAAGGCGCTGCCGTGTGATACAGGCATGGCGTTTGTCCTGGTGCAACATCTGGCACCAACCCACGCGAGCGCTTTGGCAGAGATCTTATCTCGGGCGACGAAGATGTCGGTTTCGGAAGTTCAGGACGAGTTGACGGTCGAGCCAAATCATGTGTACGTGATCCCGCCTGCTCAAAGCATGATCATTGCGGGTGACACATTGCAGCTGCTGCCGCGCGAAGGCACGGGGATGCATCGTCCGATCGATCAGTTTTTTCGTTCGCTGGCTAAAGAATGGCGGCATCGTGCAATCGGCGTCGTCCTGTCGGGAACCGCCACTGACGGCACGCTCGGGCTGGAAGCGATCAAGGCTGAGGGTGGCATCACTTTTGCGCAGGACGCCACGGCACAACACGACGGGATGCCGCACAGCGCGATTGCCTCAGGGTGCGTGGATTTTGTCCTGGCCCCGGATGAGATCGCCAGGGAGATTGTCCGCATCGGCCAACATCCGTACGTCGTGCCGGAGGCCAAGGCTCGTGCGACGGACGACAAGCCTGACTTTGCCCGGATCGTGCAACTGCTCCACACCGCGACGGGCGTCGATTTCACACACTACAAGTTCAACACTCTTTACCGCCGCATCACGCGCCGCATGGTTCTCCAGAAACTGGACGATCTCAGCCAGTACGTGGAACTGCTGCGGAAGACCCCGGCCGAAGTCGAGGCGCTGTATCAGGACATCCTGATCAGCGTGACCAGCTTCTTCCGTGACCCGGAGTCGTTCGAGGCTCTGAAAAGCATCGTGTTCCCGCGACTGCTCAAAGGGCGAACCCGTCACGACCCCGTGCGGATCTGGACGCTCGGCTGCTCGACCGGGCAAGAGGCGTATTCACTTGCGATGGCGTACATGGAGGCCGCCGACGCAGTGGCGAGCCAGGCACCGCTGCAGGTCTTCGCAACCGATCTGAATGCTGTCAACATTGAAAGGGCTCGTGCGGGGGTTTACTCGAAGGACATCGCTCAGGACGTCTCAGCCGAGCGGCTGCGGCGGTTCTTCACTGAAGGTGATTTCGGATACAGGATCTCCAAAACGATCCGCGACGCCTGCGTCTTCTCCCGACACAACGTTCTGGTCAATCCGCCGTTCTCGCGTATCGACTTAATCAGTTGCCGTAACCTGCTCATCTATATGGAGCCGGTGCTGCAACAGAAAATCGTGCCGCTGCTGCACTACGCGCTCAAGCCGGCGGGCTGTCTCTGGCTGGGCGGATCGGAAACGATTCGCAGCTTTCGGAATCTGTTCGAGTCGGAGGATGCAAAGCACAAGATTTACACTAAGAAGCCAGCTTCCAGTACAGATCGCGGTCACTTCGCACTGCAACACGACGGGGCACCTCGCGCCCCCTTTGTTCCGTTTCCTAGCCGGGCTGGCGATGCCGCAGTCGATCTGCACAAGGAGGCGGACCGCATCCTGTTGACGAAGTTCGCCCCGCCCGGTGTGGTTGTGTCAGCAGACCTGGAGATCCTGCAATACCGCGGCGATACTGGCCCATACCTGACACCAGCTCCGGGCAAAGCCAGTTTCAGCCTGCTGAAAATGCTTCGCGAAGGGCTGCTCGTGGGCGTCCGTGCGGCCATCCTGCAGGCCGGTAAGGAAGAATCGCCAGTGCGTGATGAGGGCTTGCGAGTCAAATCCAATGGCAGCCATCACGCGGTCGCGATTGAAGTGATCCCGCTCCGAAAAAGCGGGGAAAAAAATGGCGGATTTCTGATTTTGTTTGAAGATGCATCGGCCGCGTCCCAGGCGAGCGGAAGGTGTCTGCCCTCCGGTAATTCTGAACTTTCTCACGCTCGCGGAAATCAGGGGATTGACATCCCTCGCTCGCCGGAATCGTCTTCAAGCAGTGCCGATCACGTTCGACTTGAGCAGGAGCTGGCGGCCACACGTGACTACCTCCAATCGTTGATTGAAGAACAGGAAGCAGCGAACGAGGAATTGCAGTCAGCGAACGAGGAGGTCCAGTCGGCCAACGAAGAACTGCAGAGTACGAACGAGGAGCTGGAGACCTCGAAGGAAGAAATCCAGTCAAGCAACGAAGAGCTGGCAACCGTCAATCACGAACTCAATAATCGCAATGCTGAGTTGAACCGCGTCAACAATGATCTGGTGAATCTGGTCGCATGCGTCCAGTCTGCCGTTGTGATGCTCGGGCCGGACCTGCGAGTTCGGCGATTTACACCATCGGCGGAGACACTGCTCAACCTGATCCCCAGCGACGTGGGCCGTCCACTGGCCGACATCAAGTTTAACCTCGACGGTGTCCCGGATCTCGAATCGCTCCTGAAAGCCGTGCTGGACACGGCCGATCCCCGCGAATGTGAAGTTCGCGACAGGCAGGGGCGCTGGTATTCGCTGCGACTCCGCCCGTACAGAACTGTGGACAATCTGATCGACGGCGTCGTCGTGATGCTGGTCGACGTGGATGCGGTGAAGCGCGCGCATGAGTATACCGAGAGTATCGTCGCCACGGTCCGCGAACCGCTGCTGGTCCTGGACAAGAATCTCTGCGTGCAATCAGCGAGCCGCTCGTTCTACGAAACATTTCAAGCCGCGCCGGAAGACACAATCAATCGGCCTTTATTTGAACTGGGCAATGGACAATGGGACATTCCCGACCTCCGGCGCCTGCTGTTCGAAGTGCTGCCACTGAACAATGATGTGACTGACTTCGAAATGGACCACGAGTTTGAGAGAATCGGCCGGAAGTCGATGCGGCTGAACGCCCGGCGGCTGATTCAGGCGGCAGATCAGGTTCCTTTGATCCTGCTTGCGATTGAGGACATCACCGACCGCAAACAGGCTGCAGCCGAAATCCAGGAACAACGTGAGCGGCTGGATTTGCTCTCAGAAGCGGCGACGGCATTACTGTTTGCAAATGATCCGGACGCAATGCTGCACGGACTGCTCGCAAGAATCGGCCCGCCATTCGGCGTCGATGCCTATTTCAATTTCATGGTTGATCAAGGTGGTAATGCCCTGCGCCTTGTGTCCAGCGACGGAATTTCCGCAGAGACTGCACGCACAATCGAAAGACTGGAGTATGGCCAGGCTCTTTGTGGCACGGTGGCCATGAGTCAAAAGCCGCTCGTGCGGACCCACCTCCAACAGTCCGAAGACCCTCAGGCTGAACTGGCGCGTTCGTTGGGTTTTCGAGCTTATGCCTGCAACCCACTGCTGTCCGACGACCTGCTGCTGGGCACGCTTTCCTTTGCAAGCCGTTCGAAGGATCAATTCGATCCAGATGAACTGACCTTTCTGCAAACCATCTCGAACTACGTTGCCCTGGCTTATGCTCGGATGCACGAGCAGGATATGGTTCGAGAGAGTGAAGAGCGACTCCGGTTTATTATGGATTCACTCCCGCAAAAAATCTTTACGACGACACCCAGCGGCTGCATTGACTATTTCAACCCGCAGTGGACTGAGTTTACGGGAATGACCTTTGAGGAAATGCAAAATTCCGGTTGGTCGCATTTCGTCCATCCCGACGACCTGGCCGAGAAAGCCCGGCATTGGAAGCAGGCATTTGAGACGGGGAAGCCGTTTCAGTCTGAGCATCGCTTTCGGCGCGCCGACGGCCAGTATCGCTGGCATTTCAGCCGGGCGACGCCGCTCCGCGATCAGACGGGCAGCATCTTGATGTGGGTCGGTTCGAACACAGATGTGCATGACATCAAGCAGGCCGAGGTGGCGCTACATGACTCTGAAGTGCGATACCGAAGGCTGTTTGAAGCGTCCAAGGATGGCGTCCTGATTCTCGATTTTTCTAACGGCAGGATCGTAGACGTCAATCCGTTCATGCGTGAACTCCTGGGTTATTCGAACGACGAATTCCTGGGCAAAGAACTTTGGGAAATAGGACTGTTCAGTGACAAAGCGGCCAGCGAATCCACCGTGCGGGAACTCCAGCAGAATGGCTATCTGCGTTTTGAACACTTGCCTCTCAGATCCAAAGATGGACGATTGGTGGAGGTGGAAGTTGTCGCAAACTCTTATGAGGAAGACCACCACAGTGTCATCCAGTTCAATATTCGTGACATCACAGAGCGCAGCAACCTGGAAACAGTGCTGCGGAGGCAAGCGGTCCAGTTGTCGGAACTGCATCGTCGCAAGGACGAGTTTCTGGCAATGCTGAGTCACGAGTTACGCAGCCCTCTTGCTCCCATCGCGAACGCGGTGCAACTTTTGGGTCTGCAGAAAGCCGGCGAGAGTCGGATCCAGCAGCAGGCACGCGGCATCATTGAACGTCAGGTAGGGCAACTACAGCACCTTGTGGACGACCTGCTCGAAGTGTCCCGCATCACGACCGGGCGGGTCCAGCTTCGCCTCGAACGAATCGACATGCGTCGCATTGCAGAGGGCGCGGTGGAGACCGTTCGCCCGCTGATTGAGCAACGTCGACACGAACTGACAGTAGCGTTGCCACAGGAACCAGTCTGGATGGTTGCCGATGCCGCACGCCTGGAACAAGTGCTGGTCAACCTGCTGACCAATGCTTCCAAATACACTGAGGGAGGCGGGCACATCTGGCTGACGGTGGAACTCGGCCGAGGCAGTCGATTCGATGATGAGCCGGAGGGCGCTAGCCCCCGGTTCCAACCGGACGCTAACGCGTTCCGGCTGATGCGTTCAACGTCCGCTTTGTCGAGTGACCCACCGTTGAAAACTGACCAGGCGAGCGGGGGACGTCAGTCCCATGATTCGTCCCCTGATGCGTCCCCTGATTCGTCCCCTG
>Ga0335394_10003400_pt1 | contig 18059 bp, 27 predicted proteins | sample MAT03_FD_205741 | JGI IMG/M metagenome (GOLD analysis project Ga0335394, IMG submission 205741) | Freshwater microbial communities from Lake Fryxell liftoff mats and glacier meltwater in Antarctica - MAT-03 (spades assembly) (version 2) ... | reverse complement strand
GCGGCACGCTGCGCAGACTGTAGCTCTGGCAGGCCATGCGCTCGGGGCGCGACCACTGGATCGCATTCTCAACACCCATGCCCATGCCGACCACATGGGCGGCAATGCGGCGCTTGGGCGAGCGTACCCCGAGGTGCGGATCGCCATTCCCGCCGGCGATGCCGATGTCGTGCGTGACTGGGACCAGGAGGCCCTGCACCTGCTGCCCATGGGTCAGCAATGCGATCGCTTCAGCTTCGACGCCACTTTTCGCGCCGGTGATCTGCTGCTGCTGGGCGAATGCGAATGGCGCGCCATCGCATCGCCCGGGCATGACATGAATTCGTTGATGCTGTGGTGCGAACCTGAACGCATCCTGATTTCGGCCGATGCCTTGTGGGAGGACGGCTTCGGCATCCTGTTCCCGGCGCTGCCGCCCGCAAGCGTGAACCAGCATGTATTCGCGGCGCAGGGCGCCACGCTTGATGCGATTGCCGTGCTTGAACCACGTCTGGTGATTCCCGGACACGGCGCGCCGTTTGACGATGTTGCCGGTGCGCTTGGCCGCGCGCGCAGCCGGCTCGATTATTTCAGTGCCGACCCGGCGCGCATCGCGCGCAACGCGGCCAAGGTCACGCTGTCGTTTCTCCTGATGATCGAAGGCCGGCTGGAACTGGCCAGCCTGGGTGAGCGGCTGGCGCGGCTGTCGCTGCTGGCCGCGATCAATCGCAGCGCATACGGCCTGGAAGACGCGCAGTTCGCCGCACTGCTGGCCGCCGAGCTTGTGAAGAGTGGCGCAGCGACTTGCGCAGAAGGCTGGCTATTGCCTGTAAAAAAATGACGGGCCGCCCGTAGGCGGCCTGTTGCGCAAAAGAACCCTGACGTCCGGGCTCTCGCGTGCGTGGGCGCGGGACAGCGGCTTGCCGCAAGGCGCGCGTACCGGCCCCGCGTATCGGCCTTATGCGCGTTTGCCGCGGCGCTCCTGCTCGACCAGGAAGTCGACCACCTGCAGGCAGCGTTCATGGCTGCCGGCAATCGAGGGTGCGGTGAGGAAGCGGCCGTTGACCGCCATCGCCGGCACGCCGTCGATCTTGTAGGCGATCAGCGCCTGGCGTGCCGCAACCATTTTTGCCGCAACACCGTCGGAGCGCAGGGCTTCCGCGAACTTGTCGCGGTCGATGCCGTTCCTGGCGGCCCAGTCGATCATTTCCGGCTCCTGCGACAACTGCATGCCGCCGACATGGATCGCGTCGAACGATTTGCGGTGCGCGCTTTCGACCGCGCCCAGCGCTTCGAGCGCGTAATACAGCTTGGCATGTTGCGCCCAGACCGCGTTGAACTGCGCCGGCAGGCGCCGGAACGCGACATCCGGCGGCAGGCGCTTGAGCCAGGCCGACAAGGGCGGCTCGAAGGCGTTGCAATGCGGGCAGCCGTACCAGAAAAACTCCATCACCTCGATCTTGCCCGCCGTTTCGACCGTCTGCGGGGTATCGAGCACCTTGTAGTCGATACCGGCGTCGGGCGCGCGGCGCTGGGCGAATGCCGGTGCGGCGACCGCACCGGCGCCTACAGCCAGAGTGCCGATGAATGTTCTGCGCGGTGAATTCATGCTGGTGCTCCCTATGGGTTGCAAGGATGGGGTTGGCCGCACGCGCTACTTGCGTTCGCGCCTGGCCAAGTCGATGAACTGGTCGAGCAGTTTCATCGCTTCGAAATGGCTGCCGGCCTGGCCGCTGGAAAACAGGTACTTGCCGGCGACCACCATGGTGGGAGTGGCGCGGATGTTGTAGGCGTTGGTCAGCTTGCGCGCGGCATCGACCAAGGCGCGGTTTTCGTCCGAATTGAAGGCTTCGATGAAACGCGCGCGATCGACGCCGTTGCGCGCCACCCAGTCGAAGAGTTTTTGCTCGTCGCTCAGCATGACGCCGTCAAAATTGATGACGTCGTAAACCGGGCGGTGCAGGCGGCGCGCATGCCCCAGCTTGTCGAGCGCGAAGTAGGCGCGCGTGAGCGTCAGCCACTTGTCGTCGCGCAGCGCCGGCAGGTAGCGGAACTCGACGTCAGCCGGCTTTTTCAGCAGCCAGTCCTCGATCAGCGGTTGTTGATCGAAACAATGCGGGCAGCCGTAGTAGAAAAACTGCAGCACCTCGATCTTGTCTTTCGGGCTGTCGCCCAACAGGCCGGTGACCGGCGGCAGCACCGGGTCCAGGGTGCGATACGGCAGCGAGGAACGAATCTGCGCGGGCGCCGCACTGGTGAAGGCCAAGGCGCCCAGGTAAACCGCAAGTGTCAGTATGCGCATGCAAAACCTCCCGTTACCGGGGAATCGCGGCATGGCCAGGCCATGCCCACCGGGGTTTGACGCCGCTATTGCTTCTGGGGTTCCTTGAGTCTGATCAAAGAGGCTTCGACCCCGTTTTGCGTCAGCGTAGCACGGACCCGGTTGATGTCGTCGAGCCGGCCATAGGGCCCCAGCCGTACCCGATGCATGGTGCCCCTGCCTTCGATGTCGACGCTTTCCACCTTGGCCTCGAAGCCCATCAACGCGAGCTTGGCTTTCTGGTTGTCGGCGTCGCCTGCCGAGCCGAATGCGCCGGCTTGCAGAAAATAGGTTTCCTTGGGCGCCGCCGGGGCGGCCTCGCCAGCCCTGGCGGGTTCGGCTTTCGCTTCCTGTTTGGCCGCCTCGATCGCCTTTTTGGGATCGATCACCTCTTCTTTGCCGGGCAGGATTTCGTAGAACGAAAAGCGTTTCTCGCCTTCCTTGGCCGGCGTGCCGCCCTTGGCGTCGCCGCCCTTGGCGTCGCCGCCCTTGGCATCCCGGCCATACAGCGGCTTGTTGGGGTCGGAGTTGTCGGCGGCGCCCTTGGATGCGGATTTTTCGCCACGACCGGTCTTGTCGGCGAACGGTTTGGGGCCCTTGTTGAGATAGAAGGCGACCGCCACCGCCAGCATGAGTCCCAGCAAAAGGCCGATGACGATGCCCACCAGCGTGCCGCCGGCATGCTTGCGTTTGCTGCCGCCGGGTGCGCTCTTGGGCTTGTAGTCGCGTTGGGCCATGGGGACGGAAAGAGGTTTTGTCACATTTGCTCGGGCGCCGATACGCCCAGGAGGGCCAGCGTGTTGCGAATTACCTGCGCGGTGGCGGCATACAGTGCCAAGCGTGCCATTTTAACCTCTATAGGAGCACTCAAGACTCGCAGTTCACGCTCGTTGTAGAGCGCATGAAAGGCAGCGGCCAAGTCGCGCACGTAGAAAGTCAGGTCGTGCGGTGCCAGGTCGCGGCAAGCGGCTTGTATCGCTTCGGGAAACTCGGCCAGCTTTTGTGCCAACGCCAGTTCACGCTCGTGGGTGAGCGGTACAAGATCGCTGCGGCTGAGAGTTTGCAGTCGATCGTGCCAATGCGTGTCCCAGGCGCGCAGCACGCTGCAGATGCGCGCATGCGCGTACTGCACGTAATGCACCGGGTTTTCGTCGGTATTTTTCAGGGCCAGGTCGACATCGAACACGAACTCGGTATCCGCCTTGCGCGAAATCAGGAAGAAGCGCACCGCATCGCGCCCGCGCGCGCGTTCGGCTTCGCCCGCGCCGCCGCCGGACATTTCGATCAGGTCGCGCAGTGTCACGTAGGAACCGGCACGCTTGGAGAGCTTGACCTCCTCACCGCCTTTCATCACCGTGACCATCTTGTGCAGCAGATAGTCCGGGTACCCCTCGGGCACGCCGAGATTGGCCGCCTGCAGGCCGGCGCGCACGCGCGCGATGGTGCCGTGATGGTCCGACCCCTGCACGTTGACCACGCGGGCGAAACCGCGCCGCCATTTGGCCACGTGATAGGCCACATCCGGCACGAAGTAGGTATAGGAGCCGTCGGATTTTTTCATCACGCGGTCCTTGTCGTCACCGTAGTCGGTGCTGCGCAGCCACAGCGCGCCGCCATCTTCGTAGGTCTTGCCGGCGGCTTTGAGCGCAGCCACGGTCTCTTCGACCTTCCCGTCGGAATACAGCGAGGACTCAAGATAGTAATTGTCGAAGCGCACGCCGAATATGCGCAGATCGATGTCCTGCTCATGGCGCAGGTAGGCCACTGCGAACTTGCGGATCGACTCCAGATCGTCTGCATCGCCCGAAGGCATGGCTTCGACATCGGCTGCCTTGACCGGCACTCGGGCTACGAAGTCGGTGGCGATGTCGGCGATGTAGTCGCCGTTGTACGCGGCTTCCGGCCACTGGGCATGACCCGGCTTGAAGCCGCGGCAGCGCGCCTGCACCGAGAGCGCGAGGTTGGCGATCTGCACCCCGGCATCGTTGTAATAGAACTCGCGCGTGACGGTATGCCCGCAGGCTTCGAACAGCGACGACAGGGCGTCTCCCAACACCCCCTGACGGCCATGGCCCACATGCAAGGGGCCGGTGGGGTTGGCCGAGACGAACTCGACCAGCACCCGCCCGGCACTGCCCGATGCGGCGTGGCCGAAGCGCGCGCCGGTGTGCAGCACGTCTCGCACCACACCCTGTTTGGCGGCGGCACGGATGCGCAGGTTGATGAAGCCGGGGCCGGCCACTTCCGCCGCTTCGATCACCCCGTTTGGCTGGGCCAGCAGCGCAGCAGTTACGGTCAACGCCAGCTCGCGCGGGTTTTTTTTGAGCTTTTTGGCCAGTTGCAAGGCCACATTGCAGGCAAGATCACCGTGGGCGGCGACCTTCGGCCGCTCCAGCGCGATCACCGGCATGTCGGCTGCGGCAATGTCGGTGGTGGCGGCCAGCGCGGCCTCGAAGGCCGCGACGATTTCGAGTTTGACTGCGGCGAGCATGGGAGGGGCGCCTGAAGGTGTGATGGTGGCGCGATGCCTGATTGGAAATTATAGCGAAGGGCGGCCCCGGCATGCGCGAGATGCTCGGCACCACGACGCTGATCTACGGCCAGGGCATGGGCGGGAAGGTGGCGCTCATCACCGATGGCCGCTTCTCCGGCGCCACCCGCGGCATGTGCATCGGCTACGCCTGCCCCGAAGCCGCCGCGGGCGGGCCGCTGGCGCTGGACGGCGACCCCATCCGCATCGACTGCAATGCCCGCAGCATCGACTGGCAAGTCGACGAGGCCTAAGTCGCGCGGCGCCGCCTGGCAAACGCGCCGTGGCGAACGGCTGGCCGGCGCGCTGGAAAAATACGCCCGGCTGGTGGGGCCGGCCAACCAAGGCGCGGTCACGCATTCCGGCGCCGTCGACTGGCTGCACGGCGTCTGACCGGCAATTGGACGCATGCGTAATAGGCAATTGGACGCTTGCGTAATACCGCTGTTCGCTTGACACGCTTTCGCGCTCACTTGCGGATTCACTTTTGCGGGGTGTTGAAGTTATACGTTGTGCTATATTGTGTTCTTTAAATTTAAGACCTGCAACCATGCATAGCGCAACCTTGCGCAGGATCGGCGGAAGCGTTGGATTGAGCCTTCCCGCGCCGCTCGTCAAATCACTCGCCTTCAAGGTGGGCGAGCAAGTCGAGGTGCTCGAGCGTGATGGCCAACTCATCGTCAAGCCATATGTGGCGCCAAAGCGCAAGCGTTACACGCTCGACGAACTGCTGGCGCAGTGCGATTTTTCCAGGCGATTGGGGAAGACGGAACGCGAATGGCTTGCCGCTCCGCGTGCCGGTCGGGAAGAAATTTGAAGCGCACGCCGGAGCGCGGTGAGATCTGGCTGGTCGATCTCGACCCGATCGCCGGCAAGGAGCAACGCAGGAGGCGACCGGTGTTCGTCGTCACGCGAGCGGCGCTCAACGCCTCGGGGCTGGCTTTGATATGCCCGATTTCCCAGGGGGCGCTGCAATCAAGATTCGCCGGCTTCGCTTCGTCACTGGTGGGTGCAGGCACGGCGACGCAAGGGGTCGTGATGTGCAACCAGCCACGCACCGTTGACCTCGTCGCCCGCCGCAGCAAGCGGGTCGAGATGGCGCCTGACTTTGTTGTGGAAGACGTACTCGCACGGATCACCGTACTGCTCGATTGATCGGTGGGCCGGGGCGAAAGAGCGTTCGCGGCGTTTTGCGAAGATGCCATTGCCACGAGGAGATCTCATGAAGCCGTTCGCCCCACGCTCCTTCGCCCTGGCCTGCACATTCGCCTTGGCCGCCGCCGCGCACGCCGCCCCCGACGAAGCCGGCTTCGGCGCGAACGAAGGCTTTCCCGTCGGAACGCGCGCGAACTGGTTGCAGAAGCGATTCGTCGTCGGCTCGTTTTCCACGATGGAAAAGATCTTTCCGGTGCGCGAACTCAGGGCCGCGGCGACGCTACGGCCACTACCCGCAGCCTACAAGCCGCTCGACTGGGCACGCATCGATCAATGCCTCGCCGCCCACCCGGCGACCGGGCTGTTGATCATCAAGGACGGCCGTGTGCTGGCCGAACGCTACCAGTACGGCCGCAACGCCGAACATCGCTTCACCTCGTTTTCCATGGTCAAGACACTCGTCGGCATGGCCGTGGGCGCCGCGCTCGCCGACGGCGCTATCGCGAGATCGACGATGCGGTCGACAAGTACGAGCCCGAACTTTCGACCATCGCCTGGAAGGGCGTGTTTATCCGCCACGTGCTCAACATGGCCGCGGGCGTGAAATTCGACGAGACCTACGAGCGCTCCGACACCGACATCGCGCGCCTGTCGCGACCGTGGATCCGCGGCGCGTTCATTACGCGCCGCCAGGAACTCCACGAAATCCACCGCCCTAGCGGCTGAGACACAGTGGAGCCTCGCTTGAATTATCCGATTGACGACGTTGTGGGGTCCATGTAGGCGAGGTCGGTGCGCAGTTGCCGCGCGTCGAAAGCCCGGCGCTGATCAAGTGAATGGATTTCGCGCCCGGCCGCCGACAACCGGGCGCGGCTACTTGTACCGGTCCTCGATCGACGACCAGGCCGGCATGCCGACAATGGCCTTGTATTCTTCGAAGCCCACGCCCGAACCGACCTCGCGAAATTGCCCCGACGCCATGTCGGCCAGCGCGTCCTGCATCGTGCGCGTGATGCGCATGAGCAAGGAAATTCCGTAGATCACCATGCGAAAACCCAGTTCCTCGAGCTGCGGCGGCTTGAGGATCGGTGTCCGTCCCCCTTCGAGCATGTTGGCCATGAGCGGGACATCAAAGGCGCGACCGATGGTGCGCATCTCGTCGACATCGAGCGGGGCCTCGATGAACAGGCCATCGGCTCCGGCGCGCAGGTAGGCTTCACCGCGCCGCAGGGCTTCGTCCAGGCCGACGACTTCGCGGGCATCGGTGCGAGCGATGATGAACGTGTCTGGATTTATCCGCTCGCCGGCGGCCGCCCGAATCTTCGAGCACATCTCCTGGGCGGGCACCAGCGCCTTGCCGGCGATGTGGCCGCAGCGCTTCGGGCTCACCTGGTCTTCGAAGAACAGGGCCTGTACACCCATGCGCTCTAGATTGTGGACTGCGTGGACCACATTCTTGTGGTCGCCATAACCATTGTCGACGTCCACCAGCGCAGGTAGTTTGCACACGGCCAGTATGTCGCGGTAGGCATCGGCGAACTCGCGCGCACCGAGCAGGCCGATGTCCGGCACCCCGAAACGCACGCCGGCGATAGAGAAACCGCCGATGAATACCGCCTTGAAGCCTGCTTGCTCAATCAGCAGCGCCGACAACGCGTCGTGCGCGCCGGGCATCACCAATGGCCGTTCGCTTGCGACCAGTTCACGGAAGGCATTCATTCGATTTTCACTCCGGCGTCGCGGATCACCTTGCCCCATTTCGCGGCGTCTTCGCGCACCACGCGGGCAAATTCCTCCGGAGTACCGCCCGCGGCCTCGGCGCCCTGCGCCGCAAGCTTGTCCTTCATTTCGGTCGATCGCAGGATCTTGTCGACCTCGCTGTTCATGCGGCCGACGATCTCCTTGGAAGTCGCCGCCGGCGCCACCAGCCCGAACCAGGTCACGCCTTCGAATTCCGGCAGGCCCGATTCGGCAACCGTCGGCAGGTCTGGCGCGAGAGGCGAACGCTCCTTGCTGGTGATTGCCAGGCCCTTGAGCTTGCCGGCGCGGATCTGCGGCAGGGACCAGACGATCGAATCGAAAATCCAGGCGATCCGTCCCGAGACAAGGTCGGGGACCGCCTGCACGCCGGTCTTGTAAGGCGCGTGCGGTGCCTGGATGCCGGCACTGGTTTTGAACAATTCGCCGATCAGGTGGGTGATGCCGCCGGTGCCGCTGGACGCATAGGTAAGCGCACCGGGTTTCTCCTTTGCAAGAGCGATCAGTTCCCGCATGTTGTTTGCCGGGATCGCGGGGCTGGCGATCAGGATGTTCGGTGCCCGGGCAACCAGGCTGACCAGCGCGAAATCCTTGCCCGGATCATAGGCCAGCTTGTTGTTGAGGATGGGAAGGATGACATGGGTGCTGATGGTGGCCATGAGGAAGGTGTAGCCGTCCGCAGTCGACCTTGCGACATGTTCGCTGGCGATGGCGCCCGTGGCGCCGGGGCGATTGTCGATCGCCACGGGCTGACCCAGCGCCTCCGACAGCTTTTGCCCGACCGCGCGCGCCACCGCGTCGGTCGATCCGCCTGCCGCGAACGGCAGCACGATGCGCACCGGGCGCGCCGGCCAGTTCTGGGCAGTCGATGCCAGAGGCAGAAGCGCCGGCAGGAGCGCCCACCAGCGGTAGACCTTGAATCGCAATGTTGCTCGCATGAACGTACCTCTGGCCGCTTGAAAAGCAGACTGTAACGGCGCAGCGCACGCAAGGGAAATGCATAATATGGATGGCCCGACCATGCACGAAATCGATACTCCAACGACACCGCCATGGCGCGACTCATGAATCCGCGCCGTCTCGATCTCAACCTCCTGGTCGTATTCGACGCAGTGGTTGCCGAGGCCAGTGTTTCGCGCGCGGCAAGCAGGCTTCACCTGACGCAATCGGCCTTGAGCCATGCGCTGGGGCGATTGCGCGAGGCCTTCGGCGACCCGATTCTCGTGCGCCAGGGGCGTGTCATGCAGGCCACACCGAGGGCGCTGGCCGCACTGCCCGAGGTGCGCTCGATCCTGTCCCAGGCCGGTCGCCTGTTTGCCGAAGGGGGCCGCTTTAATCCCGCGACCCTCGAGCGCAGCGTGCATGTGGGCAGCTCCGACTACGCGTGCGTGGAAGTGCTGTCGAAAGTCATGCCCGGCGTCTGCCGTGATGCCCCCGGCTTGCGCTGGATGGTCCGCCATGCGGGGCGGGTCGATGCGCCGGCGCTGCTGCGCGCCGGCTCGATCGATCTGGCGCTGGGCGTTTTCGGCGGGCTCACCCCGGACCTCGCAACCGAACCGCTGGTCGAGGAGCCTTACCTGTGCGCCGCATGGCGCGGCGCATGGCCGACCAGAACCCTGACCGAAGCGGCCTATCTTGAGGCCACGCACCTGAACGTGCTGGTCGCCGGTGACACCCTGGGCCTGATCGACGAGGCGCTCGCCCGGCGCGGTGTGACGCGGCGCATCGGCGCGACGCTGGCGCATTTCGGTGCGGCAGTGGCCATGCTCAGTGGCGGGCCCATGCTGCTGACCGCGCCGGCCGGGTTGCTGCGGCGCGCCGCGCGCCTCCACGATTTGCGGGTGATGCGCGTGCCGGTCGATCTGCCGCCGTTTCGCACCCAACTGGCATGGGCGCGGCGGCGCGACGACGACGAGTGCTTGACATGGTTGCGCCAGCGAATCGTCAGCGCCATGCGTGCACCGTCGTCCGCCCGATCGGCCAGCCGGAACGACTGAACAGCGCTCCGAGGTGTTCCCGCTGATCTGCCCGATATGCGCAGGCCAGATGCGCAGGCCAGATGCGCATCATCGCCATCATTACGTTCAGTGCTGACATTCACAAGATTCCGGATCACATCGAAATCGATACACAAGCCCCGCGCATCACCCCGGCACGCGGGCCACCACTGCGGGATGACTGCGGTGCGTAGGAGGCGGGTGAGGGTGTCGAGGCTTTACCGGACTGGGATATGACCAGCCAATCAGCGCCAGACTACCCCGACGATCAGCGCACGACTTGGTGAATTTGCTTGCTGAATTTGCTGAATTTGCTGATTTTGCAATGGGGCGCGACGACTGCGCCGGGGTAGGCCTCTGCCCGCAGCCCAGCTTTTCATGTGGTTTGCGCCGGAGGGCGGCAAACCTTGCGAATTCAGTCTTTCACATCGGGAAAAGTACGACTCTTGAGAACGCTTTTCGGTACCGTACTTGGTCTCATGCGCTTGAAATGCCTATCCGTGGACACTCCGCCGCACATCGCGGTGCGGCGCGCGTTGCGGTGGGCTGCCTTCCGCACCTGGGTGCGCACTTCCATGGCGTTCAGTCTCCTGACGGATTGGCATGACCCGGGATGCGACCGCCGGGCACGCGATAGCGAGATCGCCACTTCGGACGTATTTGACGAGACACATCATGCTTCTCAGGGAATACGCAATATCGTATCAATCGGCAGAAACAGCGACAGACCTGGTTCGGTCAAGGGTATGAATCCGTAGTCCTCGTAATACCTGGCCGCGCGGTCGCTGATCGCGTCGACCACGAGCGCGTACACGCCAATGGTCGCCGAGGCCTGTCCTACCCGCTTGAGTGCATCGATGATGAGGTGTCCGCCTAGCCCTTTTCCACTCAATTTCTTATCGACTGCAAGCCGGCCCAAAAGTACGGCGGGCACGGGGTAACGCGGCAGCTTGCGCGCTTGTTGCGCCGGAAATCGCTCGCGCTGGATGCTGGTCGCCGCCAGCGTGTAGTAGCCCAGAACTTCCGGCGAATCCGCCGTTGTCAGCACGAAGGCGCGGGTCAGAAAACGCCGTGAGTCCTGGTTGATGTAGCGACGCACGTACTCGTTGAGGCTATTTTCGCCGCAATCGAAATCCGCGCGCAGGTGCTCGGCCGCCAGTGGCCGAATGTGCCAGGATTCAGCCGGCAAGTTCGCCTCCGCGCCTGGCATAGCGGCGCGCGGCGTCTCTCAGTTTGCCGTTGGGCTTTGGCGGGTGCTCCAGCGCCGTGCAAAAGCGCTCCCAATCCGCATCGGAAAGCGTGATGCTGTGGCCATGCAATTCAATGACCTTGTCGGCCGCGATAACGGCTTGCGACAAAACGAAGTCCGACGCGGTCTTGTTGAGGTACGCAGCCGCCTGCTCGATCTTGTTTCGTGCCGCGAGATCAAGACGCAGATGAAGGCGTTCCCTTTTTACCTCCGCAAGGGGAGCGGCGGCGGCAAGGCGATGCCGTTTTTCCTTCGGCTCGGATCTGGCTTTGGTGCTGATTGCGGTGCTCACGTGGACATCTCCTGAGTCCGCCGCGGATTTCGGGACGGGGTGTCCGGGCAGGAGTGTAGTGTACGCCATCGTGGCGTACATCCGACGACGGAAAATCGCATGTCGCAAATCGCTTCTTGCGCACTGGCCTCGGGCGGACCGGTGGCCGAGGCGAATTCATCGCTTGAGAGTCACCCGCTCCAGTGCATCTCCCTGTGCCAACACCCGCCCGATCACCGCCGTGCTCGCATAGCCTGCTGCGCGCGGCGCAGGCCGACCCGATCACCCGGCACGCTCGCCAGCAGGCCGCCCGCGGTCCGCGGATCGAAGATCAGCCGGTAACGCCGGTGGTCGACCATCTCCGCCTGGTTGCGTAGCGCGCGGCGCAGGCGCACGTTGGCCGGCTGCAAAGAACCGAGGATGCCGGCGGCGGCGGTTTCCTCGGCGCCTTCGAGCACCGGCAGGGCTGACAAATGGAGTTCGATATCGACGCCCGAGGGCCGCGTGTTTCCAGGCGGCACTTACACCTATACGCTCGATCATCCCGCTTTGCCCAACACGCCGCAAACCGGCGATCTCGACATGCCGGCCATATCGCTTTACGCCGGCTCGACCCCGACCTTCACCACCTTTGCCGGGTTTGAAGACGGCAACGGCGCGACCGCCACTTCGCTAATGGCGTTCGATCGCGCCACCACTCTTTCCTTCACCACCGCCGTTCCTGAGCCGTCGGCCGTCGTCATGCTCATGTCCGGGTTGCTGCTGGTGGGCGCCATGGCAAGGCGCCGGCGCGGTTGAGCTGCGGGAGGCGATAGTCGCCGCTCGTTTGTCCAGGATACGCCGCGTCCGCCAGCGCGTCGCCGTAAAAACGGCGGCACAATTCGCGCCGACGTGCCAGCTCGCTCAACGAAGGATCAAGCGACGACAGCACGATCTGCTGCGCGGTTTCGAACATCTGCAGCGCCATCAGGGCGCGTTCCGACCCGGTCATCGCGGCGAAGCGTGTGATGAGGAAAGCTTCGGTCTCAGGGCTGGTGTCGTCCATTTTCAGCTTTCCGCAACATGTCCGTCAGATCGAGCTGTCCGGCCCATTCGTGAAGATATACCTGATCATGCGGCGCCAACAACAACTGGCCGATATCGCGCCGCTGCTGTTCCGAGTGCGAATCGCGCGACCATTCGAGCTTGGAGAGGACAAGTCCTCGATGCTCACGATCCACAGCGATACGCCGGCCAGTTCGACGCGCGAACGGCGTTCGAATTCCGCAAGCCGGTAGGGCGTTTCCTTGCGCGGAATCAAATCGATTTTCGCCACCGACGCCAGGTGGATGACGATCCAGGGCCGCGCCTCGCGCAGCGCAGCGGTGATCGCCGCACCATCCGCATGGTAGTCGGCGCCCAGCGCGGCGGTCAGCAATTCGACCTGCGCTGCGTCGAGGGCGATCACCAGGTTGATGTCACGTGTCATGCGCGGTCTGGCGTAGTAACTCATCGCCAGGGAACCGGTCAGCATGTAGTCGATGCGCGTGCTGTCGAGCCGGGCGCAGACGTCGGCAAGCGCGGCCAGCTCGGGCGTGGAGGTCGCAGAGGACGGCATCGCATCGAATCTAATGCCGCAACGGTCAGCGCAGGTTCAGACCATGCCGATTTTCTGTGCCCGCAGAGTGTGCAATCGGCGCCTGGACAGCATCGCGATGCGCTGCGCCATGATGGCGAGAAAGGCATTCGAAAAGCGCGCATGGCAGGCCGGCTGGAAGCGGTCGAGGTCGTACCAGCAGGCCGAGGGCCCAGGTTTCCTTCAGCGCGGTGTTGGTGCGTATCGAAGCACCAGATCGCGCAGGGCGGGAGCACCTGCTGCGTTACTGTGCGCGCCCACCCTGCGCCATGGATCGGCTCAAGCAGCGCGGTGCTGATCTGGTCTACCGCTGCGGCAAAGGCCACGCAGAGCCGCGGCAGTCAGACAAGTACTCAAGTGAACTGGCGCTCACGCCAGCGAGGTCAGCGTCCATGCGGTGCGCGCCTTCATCAAGTTGCGCAACCTGGTCGCCGGCAACAAGGAGTTGGCTTCGAAGCTGAACCGCATGGAGCGCACCGTCGATTCATACGATCAGGCGATCACCGGCCTGATCGAGTCGATGCGCCGGCTCACGGCGCCGCCCGATCCGAAAAAACGGCCTATCGAATTTGTGATTCCGGACCAAACGCAGGACGCGAAACCAGGCGGGAAGTCGGCGCAGGAGACGTAGCCGCGCAACTCGGCTATCAGACGGTCACCGTTTCGGCCTCAATGTCGATCTGTCACGGGCCATCGCACTTCTTTGCTGGTTGGAAACCCGTGCATGCCATTGCTTGCCAGAACGTAGGCATTGGATCGCAGCGGGTCTCCGCTCACCACGATCTGAATGTGTTCCTGCTTCGCGACGATCGGCACCAGACGCCGGGGATCGTTGTCGATTGCGAAGACAGGGTCGGCCAGCCCCCGGTCCACGAGCTGGCGCAGCGTCGGGCGTCCGGCCACGAGGTTGGACCACAGCCCGATGTAGGTCTCGAACTTGTCGGCTGGCAGGCGTGCGTGCCGGAAGAGGCCCGCGCGTACATCTTCCTTGGACAAGCCGGCGCGCACCAGGGTGCGCGCGACCATCGGGCTGAGCACGAGCAACGGTCGATAGGTACCCGGGGCGAATCCGACGGTAAATGCCAGCTCCCAGCTCGAATGGCGTACCAGCGCGTCACCCAGATTACGCAGGATCTCTTCGCCATCACGTCCGTAGATGGATCCGACGACGCCGCCGCTGGTGAAGCGTGCCACCGTGACCAGGGACTGGTCAGATGAGAACCCGCGGTCGGCGCCATAGGTCTGCCAACCGAGCGCAGCGCACGCGGCCTCGTGCTCGGCCAGCACCACGCGGAAGGAATTGCCGAACGTGGCTTTGTCGGCACCGCCCGGAAGGCTGCGCGCAACATTGCGCAAGAGCAGACGCAAGAACCGGCCGACCGTCGAATTGGCCAGGTGTCCGTCCCGCAGCGCCGCGTTCTCGTAGTTGAAGCCGAGCCTCAAGATCGCCGGGCCGCTCAAGATGACCAGTGCGTCGCCCCCGGTGGTGTCGCCGCTGTGCTCGACACCGTAACCCGGATCGCACAGCGCTTCGGCGATGGCGACCAGCACCGGCATGTGCTCCGGGCGGCAACCTGCCATGACCCCGTTGACGGCAACGTTCAAGACTGTCGCTGCCGCGCCAGCGGGCATCAAGACGCCGATCCGTCGCTCCGCCGCGTCGCTTGCCTCCCGCAAGAAGGTTGCCACTCGATCCCTGGTCGGCGGCACGAACGGCAAGCCGTCGCTCCAGGCACGGGCTTCAAAGGTATGTCGTATTTCCTCCTCGGTTCCGCGCGCCGCAAAAGCATCCGGCGCGAGCACGACGGCCTCCATGACTCGTTGAGGGGCTTGGGTCAGACCTTGCTCGATCTCCTCCAGAGTCACCGCCAGCAAATCCCGCTCGATTTCAGCGACCGTCAAGCCATCGACGTGGCCGACGATCCGCGCCAGCGGCAAACCCAGCATGCCGAGCCCCGGCGCAATCGCTTTGGCCTGTCCGAGAAACCCCTGACAAACGAGCGAGACCGAGGCCACGCCGGACCGCTCGACGACAGTGCTGGCCCGCATCACGGCGGGCGTGCATGCCCCTCAACAGGCGACACCGCAGACGACAGCATCGATCCGATACTCCTTGAGTCGAGCCGGCAACCTCTCCAGGACAGCGCGTTCATCCCCGCCGAAGATCGAGCCGAAAACCTCAGGGCCGACAAACGAAGCGCCGGGGAAACGCCCGGAGAGCGCTTGCTGGAGGATCGGGAAGATCTCCTCGCCGCGAAACACGCCATTCCACAAGAAAGCGATTCGTCGGCCCGCGAGGGAAGCCTCGCGGGCCGCGGGTTCGATAGGCGTCACAGCCGACTGACCACCGGGCCACAGAACCTCCAACTCGCCAGTCACACCATCCATGGTCTTTTCCATCGTCCGTGTTGATTGATTGATCTTCACCGATTAGGTGGAGCGTGTCAATGTCATGCCGGCAGAAGGCGTTTACGAGGTGTTCCCGCTGATCTGTCCGATATGCGGTGGCCAGATGCGCATCATCGCCTTCATTACGTTCAGTGCTGACATTCACAAGATTCTGGATCACATCGGAGTCGATACACAAGTCCCGCGCTTCACCATGGCACGCGGGCCACCACTGTGGGATGACTGCGCTGCGCAGGACCCACGTGAGGGTGTCGAGGCTTTACCGGACTGGGATATGACCAGCCAATCAGCGCCAGACTACCCCGACGATCAGCGCACCAGTTGGTGAGTTAGCAAAAGCAAGCCGGCGGGCGATGCGGGGCGGTCAGCATGAGCGATGGCACGGAGATCGACCGTTTCGTCAAGACCCAGAGTCTGCTGGTGGAGCTGCGCCGCGAGGTCGTCGAAGAACTCGACTCCGGCATAGACGACTCGGACGCCCGCGCAACTCGGACGAGCACCTTACGAAACGGATCGCCTAGGCCTTGCCGCAGGTTTGACAACCCGTACGTCAAGGGCCTTGACGCGAGAAAAATCGGCATCTCCGGTGAGGAAGATCAACGGCCCCGGAAGCGCAAGTGCCGAAGCGGCCTGTAGGCCGTCCGGCGTCTTGATGCCGAATTTCGCCAGCAATTCGGCTGCGCGACCCACCACTTCGTCACTCAGTTCGACGACGCGTACGCCGCCGGCGGAAAACGCCGTATAGCTGGCCAAAAGCGACCGACCGTCTTCGCGCAAAGGCCTGACCCGGCATTCGAGCCAGGAAATGCACGACACCGCGAGTCCGATTTCGCCGTGCCGTTTGCGCACATCGGCTAACGCGTCGACTGCCGCCCGTTGAAACTGCGGCAGCCCTTCAACCCGCCAGATCAGGATGCTGGCGTCGAGAAAGAGGCTCAACGCTCGTTCCAGCTATCGTGCTCTTCGTTGATGCGTCGCGCCAACCCTTCGGCTTCCGGATCATTTCTCCGGATACCACCGGCAGGCCGGTCGGCGTTTGCCGGCCGTGCCACCGGCGCGCCGACTCGCCCATAGACCGCCATTAGAATCGCATGATGGGAGAAAAAATCGTTCGCGCACCGTTCCGTGACTGGCGACAGGAGCCCCGCCTGCTCCTCACCGCTTGGGTGTTCTTCACCCGCGTGCCCCTGCCCGCCGCGCTGGCTGCCTGGGTCGGCTACAGCCCCGCCATGCTGCGCGGCTCGGCGCGCTATTTTCCGCTTGTTGGCATGGCCGTGGGGGCGCTGGCGGCTGCCACGTACCTCGCCGGTGCCTGGCTTTTCAGCCCGGCTGTTGCCGTGGTCCTGTCGATGATCGCCACTATCCTCATGACCGGCGCCTTTCACGAAGACGGCCTGGCCGATAGTTGCGATGGCTTCGGCGGCGGCTATACCCGCGAGCGGGTGCTGGAAATCATGCAGGATTCGCGGGTGGGTGCGTTTGGTGCGATCGGCATCACGCTGATGCTGCTGTTGAAATACGCCACCCTGATTTCGCTGGCCGAAACCGGTGAGGCAGGTCTGGTGGCATGGGTGCTGGTGACCGGCCACACGCTTTCGCGCGCAGCGGCGGTGGGCCTGATGCGTTTTCTCGACTATGTGCGGGTCGACACCGGCCCCAAGGCCAAGCCGCTGGCTGACGGCATATCGAGTGGCGCCTTCGCGGTGGCGCTGGCGATCACCGCTTTGCCTTTCGCTCTGGTGGCGCGGCTGTTTGAAAACGGCTGGCTGCTGGCGCTTGGCTGCTTGCCGGTAGGCCTGGCGGCGTGGGCTGCCGGCGCTTACTTCAGGCGGCGCATCGGCGGCTATACCGGCGATTGCCTGGGGGCTGCGCAGCAGGTGGCCGAAGTCGTGTTCTACCTGTTCGCCGCCGGCCTGCTGCTGGGCTTCGAGACACTGCCGGCCAACTGAACCTTGATCGGATAGCGCATTGGAAATCTACCTGATCCGCCACACCCGGCCTGGGGTGCCCGAAGGCACCTGCTACGGCCGCACCGACGTGCCGCTGGACGAAGCGGAATTCAGTGCGCGCATCCCCTTGATTGCGGATCACTTGCCCGCCGGCATGCTGTTCTACTCAAGCCCGGCTTCGCGTTGTGCGCGCCTGGCTGAGCGGCTGGTGGCGCACACCGGCGGCACGCTGGCGGGCGTGGACGGCCGATTGCACGAGCTTGACTTCGGCGATTGGGAGGGCCGCATGTGGAGCGATTTGCCGCGCCACGAAACCGAAAAATGGACCGGCGATATCGTGCATCGCGCGCCGCCCAATGGCGAGAACTTCATGGCCATGTGGGGCCGCGTCAGCGACTTCTACCAGGCCATTCTCGATGCCGCCTGCGCCGGCAGCCAGGCGCGCATCGGCATCGTCGGCCACGCCGGCAGCCTCAAGGTGCTCGTCATGCGCGCCTTGCGCCTGGCGCCGGACCAGTACGCACTGGCCGACGTGGCGCAGGGCAGGGTGTCGCGTATCGACGCGCGCAAAACCGTGGAAGGCGAACTGTTCGAGCGGCTGATGTTCCTGAACCGTTGAGTTCGATCGCGCCGGCGGCGCGCATCGGCGCTTTCAGGCTTGCTTGCGTCGTGCGCGTCGGTAGCCACGGCAGGCAGCAGAAAAAGACCGGAAATTCTCACGGCTTGGGTTTCCCGAACGTGTGCGCCGCAGGTCCGTCTTGTGTCACCGGATCGGCGTGCGCCGGATTGGCCAGAAAGGCGTGATCGGTCAGGGCTTCAAGAAATGC
>Ga0335394_10003393_pt1 | contig 18073 bp, 18 predicted proteins | sample MAT03_FD_205741 | JGI IMG/M metagenome (GOLD analysis project Ga0335394, IMG submission 205741) | Freshwater microbial communities from Lake Fryxell liftoff mats and glacier meltwater in Antarctica - MAT-03 (spades assembly) (version 2) ... | reverse complement strand
CTGCATAGGCGGGAATCGCTTCGGCTACGCCTGCCCGACTGAATAGGCGGGAATACCTTCGGCTACGCCTGCCCGACTGAACAGGCGGGGATGTGGTGCCGATGGACGAGTTATGTGAGATTCCAAAAAACTTTTCGTAAAATTTGGAAAATTACCATATTTTGGTAACTTTGTTGAAAAATAAGAACTCATGGGACGCAATACATCCATTTCACTTGGAAATCATTTTGAAAGCTTTATTGAAAATAGCATCAATGATGGACGATTCAATAATGCAAGTGAAGTTGTCAGAGCCGGGCTTCGTCTTTTAGAAGATGAAGAAAATAGAATAGTTGCTTTGAGAAAGGAAATCAATGAGGGTCTTGAAAGTGGACGCGCAATGGATTTTAGTCCAAAGAAGCATCTTGCATTTTTAAAGGCAAAGAGGAAAACAAATGGCTAAATATCATTTTACAAACAAGGCCGTTGATGATTTGTCCGAAATTTGGGATTACACGATCGAAAACTGGTCTGAAAAACAAGCTGAAAAATATTACGATTTGCTTGTCACCTGCTGTAATGATTTGGCAAAGAATCCGAAACTTGGAAAAAATTACAACCTATTGATAAAAGGAATATTTGGTTGTAAATGTGGTGAGCATATTATCTTCTACTCTATTATATCAAAAGGTGAAATTGAAATTGCGAGAATTCTTCATGGAATGATGGATTTAAAAACCAAATTATAGTAACCTCATGTAACAGGCGTTTGGCAAACAATCGGGTTCAGCACTTAAATGTAGTTTTTGCCTGCCAACACTGCAAGCAGGCTTCGAAATCCGCTTCTTCTCCAAGCTTGAAAACGTTGGTTGCTATAATGGAAGTGCCCGCAATAAACATTTATTATAATTATTAAATGACATTATTAAAGCATTTAAAATATATCTGGATTAGTATAATGTTTTTTATATTGATTCCTTTAATTTCACTTATTACAATTTATAAAGGGAACATAAATTTACCCTTTCAGTATGTATTTGGAACATGGATATTATTGGGATTTTTTTATGCAATAGGATTCAGACTTCATTATACGTATTATCAAAATGACAAGAATAAAATCATAGAATTTGATATCGACTCAAATATGATAATTCACCAAAATGGATATTCAGAAAAAATTAACAAATCATATATTGAAGAAATTATAAATTACCAATCAGGATTAAATAACTTGACACCTTGGAATAATTATGAGTTTTCAGTTTTCAAACTAAAAAACGGTAAAACTTTTATTGTAACTTGTTTACTATTGGATATTGATATAATTATTGAAAGATTTCAAACACCAAAATTGATTAAAAAGAGTTATTTTATTGCGTCATTAAATAAATTACAGCAACCAACAAGTGGCCATGAGTAATACTTGTTTGCATGTAGAAAATCATGAACCATCTAAAGTTTGCTGCAACTTCATTACAAAAAGTTAGAAGGATAAACAAGAAAATAATTTAGTGATTAAATTGTATCAGCAATAAAAAATCCATTTTCTTAAATATGAAAATGGATTTTTTTATTGTTGATATTTTTAAAATTCTTTTAAATTTTCGACAATTCTCCTTTAAGGAAATCGATTACTTTTACTTCAGTAGCATCAATGTTCCGGATTTCGGAGAGGTACCAGGATACCCAGTCGCCGAAGTGAATGAGGTAAAGGGAACGTTGGAGTTGAGTGGCTCCTTTTGAATACACTTCAAAAACGTAGGGTGTATATTTAGTTACGATAGATTTAGTGAGTTCCATTCTTGCTTTTGTTCTTTCGTAATCGTTTTCATTACGGAAAAAAACAACAGCCAGTTTATCATTTGGAATGGTCCAACCTACGAGTTCATTGTGATTCATTTCGGGCAATGCATGATGCCAGCAAAGCATTTTTGAATTTTCATTAATCTGTTGACGGAAGCGAACACACACTGCTTCATAATTTGCCTGACTGTAAATAACAGGAACATGTTTGTGAAGTTTTTCAGCAAGATAATATGCTTCAGCGCAAATATGTTCTTCTTCATGATCGAGCAAATGGATGCTTGTTTCAAAATCTGCTTTGAACCAATTTCCAATCAATCCAAAACTATGCAACACATAAAATAGTTGAGTGAAAGAATAAGCCAAACAAGCTCTCGGAGGCATTCCACCCGGGATGATGATGTGATCGTAGCCTTTTTCTTTTGCGATATCGAGCACCCTTCCACCGGAGGTAACGCATACAATTTTTGCACCTCTTTCCATGGCAATTTTCATTGCACCAAGAGTTTCTTCGGTATTACCGGAATAAGAAGAAACGATCACCAATGTTTCGGGACCAACGAAAGAGGGCAGGAAATAATCTTTATTTACAATTACAGGAATTTTTATCTCCTGCTCAATAATTTGATTTATGATACTACCTCCTATTCCGGAACCACCCAAACCGGTAATAAGCACATTTCTGATTTCACCGGAATGCTTTTTAAAGGATGCAGCTTCGCCAATATCCACTGCCTGACGAAGTTGTGCTGTAAAAGATGCGATTAATTCTTTCATAAGAAGCTATTTTGATATAGGACAAAAATAGAAAATTATCGGCCATTTGTAAACCCTTTTGAATACTTTACTGTTTTCATGAAAATGTTGCTGAACTTTGCCCTATGAAAAACCTGTTGATACTTTTTATAAGCTCAATTTTACTCATTATCTCCTGCAAGAGTAAAGATGGTGATTATACTTTTTTTTCGACTTCCGATGATATGGCTCTAGGGGAAAAGGTTGCGGGACAAATAGAGAATGACCCTGTTAATTTCCCTATTCTCAGCGAAAATGAATACCCGGAACTGTATGAGCATCTGAACAGAATCACCGGAAAAATTCTTCAATCGTCGCAAATTTTACACCGTAGTGAGTTCGCCTGGCAATTGAAAGTGATTGATAATGACACCCTTTACAACGCCTTTTGTACTCCCGGCGGCTATATTTATGTGTACTCAGGACTCATAAAATTTGTGCAGTCGGAGGATGAATTGGCAGGTATATTGGCCCACGAAATAGCTCATGGAGATTTGCGCCACAGCACCGATCAAATGACAAAAACATATGGCGTGAAAGTGATTGCTAGTCTCCTCCTTGGCGGAGATTCCGAAATACTTGCCAATCTGGGAATCAACTTGCTGGGGTTGAAATTCAGCCGTAGTGATGAGGCCGAAGCCGACGAATTTGCTGTGGCCTACCTGAGTGAAACCGACTATAATCCACTTTCGTTTGCGGCCTTTTTTGAAAGGATGGAGAAATCAGGAGGCAGCATGGGTTCTTTCCAGTTTTTAAGCACACACCCCAATCCTGAAAACAGGGTGGAAAAAATTGAGGCGCTTTGGAAAGCAAACGGCTCAAAGATGGGCGTGGATCATAGTGCTAATTTTAACAAATTACTTGAAAGTCTTGAAGCGCAAGATTCAGCGGAAAAGTGACAAGTGACAAGCCTGCCCGGATCGAATGAATTATGTGAAAAGCCTGCCCGGCTCGGATGAGACGGGTGAAAAGTGCCAAGCCTGCCCGGCTGGGTGGATAGATAAGTTATTGGCGACAACGCAGGCCAGGCCAGGCCACTAACTCACTCGCCCTTCTTTCAATGACTAATGACCAATTACTTCCTGTTTTTTTGCTGTTAAAATTGTGGATTGGATTCGGATGGATTCGTCGTGGATTTGAATAAAAATATTTCTGACAAATTCTTTATAAAGACCGGCCTGTTCTGCTTTTTGCATACAATTTTCGATCACTTCTTTCCATCTGTCTAACTGCAAAATACTTACATTATATTCCTTTTTTAATTCACCAATTTCTTTCGCCAATTCCATTCTATCACCTAGCGTTTTCATAAGAAGCCGATCGAGTTCATCAATTTTATTTCTTATCCCACTCATTCTGTTCACAATTACCTCTTCAGTAAAAGAGGGATTTCTTGCGATAAGCAGAGCTAAAAGTTCACGTAATTTTTCCGGTGTAATTTGTTGCTGTGCGTCACTTAATGCAACCGACGGATCGCAATGTGTTTCTATCATCAACCCATCAAGATTTAAATCGATGGCTTGCTGAGCTACCATATTCAACAGGGAGGTGGTTCCGGCGATATGACTCACATCGCAGATAATAGGCAAAGCAGGATAAAGAGATTTCAGTTCATAGACCAGTTCCCATCTAGGGGCATTTCGATATTCGGAATGTTCGAAGGTATAAAACCCCCGATGAATGGCTGCCAATTTGGAAATTCCTGCTTTATTGAATCTTTCGAGGCCACCAATCCATAGTTGCAGATCGGGATGAATAGGATTTTTGACCATCACAGGAATATCGACACCTTTTAATGATTCGGCCAACTCTTGAACCATGAAAGGATTTACTGTTGTTCGCGCTCCTACCCAAAGAACATCAATATCATATTTAAGCGCCAGTTCCACATGTTTTGGGATGGCTACTTCGGTGGCCAGTCGTAATCCGGTTTTGGATTTCGCATCGGCGAGCCATTGCAATGCCGGCTCACCACGACCTTCGAATAATCCCGGCCTGGTTCTAGGCTTCCATACACCGGCTCTGAAAATTGCATTGGGGTTAACTGCTGCTATCCCTGCTGAAGTTTCCATAACCTGTTGTTCAGACTCAGCACTACAGGGACCAGCAATTAAAATACGGTCACTGCCTTTTCGAAGCCAATCCTGGTTGGTATTCAATTCTTTAAGCATAGTACTACTATAACATTATGAATCGGTCCATCGTTTTGATTTCTTCATATAACGAACAAAAAGATATCCTGTTAATAAAACGATGAGCATTATTCCAAATATAGGCATTTTTTGAGCAAGCGCCTCAACACCCATAACCTGATAATATTTTTCAATGATCAATAATACGGCACCTGTCATCCAAATATAAGTGGTGGTATATTCTTTAATCAGAACCCGGTTCCAGTGAAATTTCATAGATGCCAGCGTGTGACCTATTCCATTAAAATCAGGAATCCACCGATTTACTTTTTGAGTGTATCTATCAAAATCGACTCCGAATTTATTTCTTAAAAAATTTTCTTCTGCCAGTACTATTGCCTGATAAAAAAATAAAAACAACGGAATCATAACTGCCATAAAGAATAACGAATTTGACATGATTCCAAGACCTACAATAATTAAAATATTTCCCGCATATAACGGATTGCGGCAATGCGTAAATATCCCTTCAGTAACCAACCCTTCAGCATAAATCTGTCTGTTTTTACCACCTCTTATAATATAAACCAAACCAATAGTTAGCACCCGTAATGACTGACCAAAAATCGTTATCAGCAATCCGATCATTATTGGTACAAGCGGATTATCAAAAACCGGTATAGATGGAACAAACAATAAAAAATAGAATACCGGAAAGAGGAAATTCCGGTAATGAAATAAGAAATTACCCAGACGTACCATACTATTTTTTCGCAATTACCCCTGTGAAATTATACCATTTAAAAAACACCTCAACGGAAGAGAATCCACATCTTTTTAACATGGTTTTATTTTCAGAAAGGCGATAAGGAATCAGGACATTTTCGAGTGCTTCTCTTTTCTGAGAAATTTCGAGTTCACTGTACTGATGGCGGCGTTTCATTTCATAGTAATACTTGATGAAAAGTCGGTTGAACAATGAATCTTCGCCATGCACTTTTTCAATCAGAATAAGACAACCGTTATCATTGAGTTGAGAGCAAATTGATTTCACCAACTCTTCGCGAAAAAGGGGACGAATAAACTGAAGTGTTAAACACAAAATCACCACAGAAGCATTCTCGAGTTTTATGCCTTGATTAAGATCTGCAAGTCGTATTTCATACTTTCTAGTAACACCTGCATCTTCAAAATTCTTTTTGCATTTAGCCACCATCTCTGCTGAATCGTCGATCCCAATAAAATTGATATCCTGCGAAAGCATTGAATCAAGTCCAAGCAATGTAGTTCCGGTAGAAGATCCAAGGTCAACAACATTACTTCCCGGAGTTGCAAAATCGGCTACCTGCTCTGTGATCATCCTTTGAATTTCATCATAAAAAGGAACCGATCGGGAAACCATATCGTCGAAAACTTTCACCACATTATCGCCGAATTTGAAATCATCAACAGACGGCAATTTCTCTTTAAATACTTTATCTGCCCCCTTTGAATGCTTATCTTCCATCATATCAAAACATGTGTTACCTAAGTATTAAACAGTTGGTGAAAGTATACAACATTTACGTTTAAAAACATGAAGAAAGTATTAATTTAGGAAGTATTCCTATTTATAAAAAAATCGCATTTCAGAAATCCCTTAATTTTAAGCATCTTTGCAGCTGTTTAAACATTTACATTTTTATTGATTAATTAACTATGGATCATAAACTTAAGGCTCTTGAATCGAAAATTGCGAATGCCCATTTGGGAGGAGGCAAGAAGCGAATTGAGGCTCAGCATAAAAAAGGCAAATTAACAGCCAGAGAGCGAATTCATTTTCTATTGGATGAGGGCTCATTTGAAGAGATCGGGATGCTGGTGACCCACCGTTCCCGTGATTTTGGTTTGGAAAAAGAACTTTACCCGGGCGATGGTGTGATTACCGGTTATGGAACCATTAATGGTCGAATGGTATATGTGTTTTCTCAGGACTTTACCGTTTTCGGTGGTTCATTATCAGAGACCCATGCCGAAAAGATTTGCAAAATCATGGATTTGTCTATGCAAAACGGCTTACCGGTAATAGGAATGAACGATTCAGGGGGGGCGCGTATTCAAGAGGGTGTTGTTTCGCTGGGAGGTTATGCCAATATTTTTTATCGTAACACTCTTGCATCAGGAGTAGTTCCACAAATAAGTGCTATCATGGGACCTTGCGCCGGTGGTGCAGTGTATTCGCCGGCCATCACCGATTTTATTATGATGGTTGAAAATACCTCTTACATGTTTGTAACTGGCCCGAATGTAGTGAAGACCGTTACACATGAAGAAGTTACCTCCGAAGAATTAGGTGGTGCTTCCACGCATTCAACTAAGTCGGGTGTCACCCATTTTTCATGTGCCAACGAAATAGAATGCATCAACAACATAAAAAAATTACTGAGTTATGTTCCTTCCAACTGTGAAGAAGAACCACCATTTATGCCATATGAAAGTGGTGATGAAAAACGTATAGCCCTCAACGATATAATTCCTGCCAACCCTAATCAGCCTTATGACATCAGAGAAGTGATTTCGAATGTGATTGATGAGGAATCGTTTTTTGAGGTACATAAAAACTTTGCGGAAAATATTGTAGTGGGCTTTGCCAGAATTGCAGGAAGAAGCATCGGTATCATAGCCAACCAACCCGCTTTCCTAGCCGGAGTTTTGGATATACATGCCTCCACAAAAGCCGCCCGATTTGTCCGTTTTTGTGATTCATTTAATGTTCCGTTGCTGGTATTCGAAGATGTTCCCGGTTTTCTTCCCGGCACCGATCAGGAATGGAATGCGATTATTACAAACGGTGCAAAACTGCTTTATGCTTTTTGCGAAGCAACCGTTCCACGAATAACTGTGATTACACGCAAGGCTTATGGCGGAGCTTATGATGTGATGAATTCAAAACACATTGGTGCCGATATGAATTATGCATGGCCTACTGCCGAAATTGCTGTGATGGGAGCAAAAGGTGCCGCTGAAATTATTTTCAAAAAAGAAATTTCTGAAGCCGCCGATCCGGTAGCGAAGTTGAAAGAAAAAGAAAAAGAATATACCGAGATGTTTGCCAATCCCTACAAAGCCGCCGAACGTGGATACGTTGATGAGGTTATTCGTCCCGATGAAACTCGCATTAAATTGATAAAAGCATTTAAGATGCTGGAAAATAAAGTTGCGGTGCTGCCGAAGAAAAAGCATGGGAATATTCCTCTGTGAAAAAAGGGGGGAGTTAGTGAAAAAAGTGCGAGTGGGAGAAGGGGGCGAGTCATCTTTAATGTGGGCGTATGCTTTCCTGGAAATAGCCAAAAAGAATTGGCTTGCGAACCAACCTGCTACTTACTACCAACCACCTACCAATGTACAAAATTAAAATATGAATATACTTTTATTAGGATCAGGCGGAAGGGAGAATGCTTTGGCGTGGAAGATGTCGCAAAGCAGTCGTTGTGAGAAATTGTATATTGCTCCCGGGAATGCGGGTAGCTCACGGTATGGAACAAACGTTGCTATGGGGGTGAATGATTTTAAGGCGATAAAAAAATTTGCTGTTGAAAATAATATTCAAATGGTGGTGGTGGGTCCTGAAGATCCTTTGGTAAATGGCATTCGTGATTTTTTTGAAGGTGATAATGAGCTTAAAAATATTCCTGTGATTGGTCCCGACAAAAAAGGTGCACAATTAGAAGGCAGTAAAGATTTTTCAAAAAAATTCATGCAACGTTATCATATACCCACGGCTCGTTATGAAAGCTTCACACATGATACATTGGAGAAGGGTGCCCGTTTTCTGGAAACACTTCAATCACCGTATGTTTTAAAGGCCGATGGACTTGCTGCAGGAAAAGGCGTATTGATTATAAAGGATCTTGAAGAAGCAAAACGTGAATTGCGTTTGATGATTGAAGAAGGAAAATTTGGTGCTGCCGGCAACACCGTTGTGGTAGAAGAATTTTTAGATGGCATTGAATTAAGTGTTTTTGTTTTGACCGATGGCAGCTCATATGTAATACTTCCCGAAGCGAAAGATTATAAACGAATTGGCGATGGCGATACCGGATTAAACACAGGAGGAATGGGTGCTGTTTCACCTGTTCCGTTTGCTGATGCTTCTTTTATGAAAAAAGTTGAAGAGCGAATTGTGAAACCAACCATTAACGGCTTGCAAAAGGAGGGAATACTTTACAAAGGTTTTATTTTTATCGGACTCATGAATGTGAAAGGAGAACCGGTAGTGATTGAATACAATGCACGAATGGGCGATCCCGAAACGGAAGTAGTGATACCACGTTTGAAAAATGACCTGGTTGAATTATTTCAGGCAGTAGCTAATAATTCACTACAGAACATAACAATTGAAACAGACCCATCTACGGCGGTTACCGTTATGTTGGTGGCGGGTGGTTACCCCGGTGATTATGCTAAAGGAAAAATAATTACAGGTGCAGAAAATTGCGAAGAAAGTTTAATCTTTCACGCAGGTACTGCCTTGAATGATGGTAAATTGGTAACTTCAGGAGGACGAGTGATAGCAATTACATCTATGGGAAAAAGTATTTCAGAAGCAGTAAGTCGTTCGTTAAAATATGCCGAGTCTATTCAATACGATCAAAAATACTTCCGTAAAGATATTGGTCAAGACCTGATGGACGTGGCAAAGACTTGAATTGGCTGAAGCGGCTACAAAAGGAAGGTAGCGTACAATTAATACGGCAAACGGCGCAATGATTATTTCTTGTCGGCGTTATCGGCCAAAAAGTTATCACCGCCTTTACGGGTACTCTCTCCATACCAAAGCCAGAAAGCTACACCAATAAATCCAGCTGCGATAAAGAAAATATTAGCCATTCTTCCTACCGGTTTTGCTGCAGCAAATATCCATTCAAAAAAAGCTGCGATTCCATGCCAAACTGCGTCCATAATATTCGAGATTTGACTACAAAAATAATTCATTTTTCAGAACCGTACAATTTTTTCATCTTTGAGGAGAAGAGAAATCTCGGGAAAATCACAACAATATGATTATCAGCACATTTAAAAACTCTCATCCGGCTTCATTTATCCTAATTCCGGTGTTTTTAGTGGTTTTATGGTGGTTATCATGGCATGGGTCATCGGAAAATCTGGTCCAAAACCCGATGCCGCTCTACAATTTGGTGGTTAGTATGATGAGTGGATTTCCACTTAAGTTAGTTGGATTTTTAGGATGCTTTATCACTATTTCACAAACTTTGCATTTAAATTATATCGTAGGCAAACACGAAGTGCTTTATAAAAACTCGTATTTGCCCGCGTTGTTTCTGATTCTTTTGCTGGGATTAATTCCTTCGTTTTTGGTGTTTAGTCCGGTTTTACTGGTTAACTCCATTTTTATTTTCATCTTAGATAAACTCTTTAAACTATACAAAAGTCCGGCTCCATTGCCATTAATATTCGACGTTAGTTTGCTCACCGGCATTGCAACTCTCATCTACCTGCCCTCCATTTCGCTAATGCTGCTAATAGCAGTAGCAATTTTTATATTGAAACCGTTTTCGTGGCGCGACTGGCTGGTGGGATTGCTTGGAGTAATCATTCCCTTCTTTTTCACATTTGTTTTTTACTTCTGGAACGATGGTCTGGATGTATTCAGGCAGCGGTTTTTTCCTGAAAGCATTCGGCAACTATTGAATAGCGAGGGACTTATGTTACAGGGTTACAGGATCACCTTGGTGGTTATTTCTGTCCTTTTTGTACTGACAATGGCTCGCATAAGGCAGAATTTTTATAAAAATGTTACTCGCATCCGGAATTTCCAACAGGTAGTTTTTATTTTTTTACTCGTAGCCATTGCCTCTCTGGCATTTACCGGTTCGGGAGCAGTTTACAGGTTTTCTATTTTAGCCATACCACTCGCAATTATGATATCTTATTATTTTCTTTCCAACAAAAAAGCGTGGTGGAATGAGGTTTTATTTTGGATACTTGTGGGAACGTTGATATTCAATCAAGTGAATGCATTTTAGTCTTCGGTTGACAGCCTGCCCTGAGCGAAGTTGAAGGGTCGGCAGTCGGCAGTTGTTACGAACTTACTTTCCAGCAGCAGGCAGGCCACGTGCATACTCACCCACTCACTTACTCTCCTACTCGCCCTTTTTTTTCTTACTTTTGCAGGAATAAAATAAACGAACATGAAATTTGGAGTGGTAGTATTTCCCGGGTCGAATTGTGACCGTGATATGCAATATGTTTTGGGAACTGTGCTTGGGCAGAAGGTAGAAATGCTTTGGCACAAGGATCACCATTTGAACGGGTGTGATTTTATTATTTTGCCTGGAGGATTTTCATATGGCGACTATTTGCGCTCCGGTGCAATTGCCCGCTTCTCTCCTATTATGCAAGAAATTTTAGAGTTTGCTGATAAGGGTGGAAATGTTTTAGGAATTTGTAACGGCTTTCAAATTTTGACAGAAGCTCATTTGCTTCCCGGTGTTTTGATGCACAACAATTCTCGTCAGTTTGCATGTAAGAATATTTTTATGCGCGCTGAAACAGATGAGAGTACGGTAACTTCAAAAATGGATATTGGACAAGTAATTAAAGTTCCAATCGCTCATGGCGAAGGAAAATACTTTGCGGATGATGCCACTATTAAATCATTGAATGAAAACAATCAAGTGTTATTTCGTTACTGTGATGAAAACGGAAATTTATCTGATGTCGCTAATCCTAACGGCGCCACCGATCACATTGCGGGTATATGCAACAAAAACAGAAATGTATTTGGAATGATGCCACATCCTGAGCGAGCTACCGATGCTGTTTTAGGAAATACAGAGGGACGAGTGGTTTTTGAGTCGATTTTGAATATGGTAGAAATTTAGATATTTGTTATTTAGTTATTGGTTTTTCGATTTAATTTTTGGGGACTGTTTGCAGCAGTTAGTGCTTTTGTGTTTTGTTAATTAATACAAGTTAAATATTTTTAAAAAATTCTACTTCCCTGCTTTACCTTTCCATGCGGCGAGTAATGTTAATATAATAATACTATAAAATATGGCAGCTGCAGCGAAAACCTGCAACTGCCATATACAATTACAGAATAAATAACTTAAGGAGAACAAGAATTACAATAATGCCAACAGTAAATACAATTACAGGAAGCATGTTCTTGCCGGTTTCATTCCCTGTGGAATTTTCAGACATAATTTGAGTTTTTGAATTGTTAAAATATCAATGACAGCCTCCAACAAACAAGATTATTTGTTGAGGAGAATACAAAATAAAAGTACTGTCCGATTTTTTAAATTCTTAAAATACACAGTGCTAAAAGTATTTCTGAAAAAGGCAAACCATGTTGCACCGAATGCGATTCCCAAAAGCTAAATGATGAATGTGAAGGATCATCCAAAACTGCAGATAAAAACAACCTATTCTTAAATCCGCTACCTAAAGAACCATAATGTAAAATTGTAAAAGTTGATGCCGGAACTAATGGAGGAATAGTATTTATTAATGCACTTCCACCGTAAATATAAGTTGACAATTGTGTTTTGGAACTATTGTGAAAATCTGCAATTGCCGGGTGATTAACAGTTACATTGTCGTTAAACTTCAACAACGTACACCAAATCAAAAGGCCGGCAAAAAAAGATAAAATGCGATTGTTACTCAAGTTCCCGATTTTTTACAAATGTAGAGCTTTAAAATGGAAATAAGGCACAAGTAAAATTCTGAAGATTTTGCGCAATAAATTGAAATAACTTCTGGACATAGTAAACAATCAATATAAAACATTTTCGCAAACCACCCTCCTTTTACTTAAAATTGGATCTGAAAAGCTTCGATTTACTTGAATAACTGCAAGAAAATCAGTAAAATAATGAATTAAGAAGATCGTTTTTTATTGAGCAATTCATTCACTTTAATTAAACCATCCTGATTATCTGAGAGCACCAGAAGAGTATCATTAGCCAGAATTATTGTGGCCCCACTTGGAGTCAAAAATTTATTATTCCGTTTTATCATAGCGATAATAGCATTCTTAGGAAAACCGAGATCGACAATTTTTTTATCCACAGCATAGGAATCCGGAACAATTTCAATTTCCTCCATTGCTGTTTTTGGGAGTTCATAAATAAATTTCTCTGTTTGAGAAAGCGGTTTGATTTTCTCAGGCAATGCTACTCCTAACCATTTGGCTACCACTCCTAAGGTAGTGCCTTGAATGAGTACTGATGTAACAGAAATAAAAAATACAATATTGAAAATCATATTCGCCTTTTCGATTCCGGCCAAAAGCGGATACGTTGCAAACACAATAGGGACGGCACCACGCAATCCTACCCATGAGATGTATAAACGGCGCCGAATATTCATTTTAAAAAATAGTAAGCTGATGAATACACTTAAAGGGCGTGCCACCAAAATTAAGAATACAGAAATAAGCAGACCGATACCAATAAATGGAAACACCTGTGATGGGAAGACCAATAAACCCAAGGTAAGGAACAGAATAATTTGCATGAGCCAGGCCATCGCATCATACATTTTTAAAATAGTTTTTTTGTGAATAAGGTCTTGGTTTCCGAGATAAACTGCACAAATGTAAATGGCGAGGAAACCATTTCCACCAACAGCATCTGTTGCCGAAAAAGTAATAAACATTAATGCAATCACTAAAACGGGATAGAGTCCTTCAAAATCAAGTTTTATTTTATTAATAATTAACTTACTCAATTTCCCAAAGGCAAAGCCTGCAATGGCACCTAAAATCATTTGCCTTAGAAATAAAGGGATCACAGAAGCTACACTTTGATCCTGATTCACTACAAGTGTGAGAAAGGCGATGGTAAGAACATAGGCCATGGGGTCATTACTGCCACTTTCTAATTCCAAGGCCGGTCGTAAATTCGATTTCAATGCTATACTTTTTGAACGCAAAATTGAAAATACCGCCGCTGCATCGGTTGATGACACAATTGAACCCAGCAGCATGCTTTCATAAAAAGTAAAATCAGTAATGTAGTAAACAAAGGAGCCCAACGTTAGTGCAGTAAGCAATACACCTAATGTTGACAAAACAATTCCTTGTTTTAATATAGGCTTTACGGAATTCCAATTGGTGTCGAGTCCACCAGAAAAGAGAATGAAGTTGAGCGAGACAACGCCTATGAATTGTGCAATTTGAGGATTATCGAAATGTATACCTCCAATACCATCGGAGCCGGCCAGCATTCCAATGCTAAGGAAGAGTAATAAAATAGGAACACCAAATCTGAAGGAAGTTTTCCCTGCAAAAACACTCACCAACAACATTAGTGAGCCTATTAAAATAATATTTTCAATATTTAGATTCATGGATGGTTGAAACTTCCTTTTTGTGCCAAAATAGGGAATTTTTAATTAATTCGGAAGCGGTGGATCGGAGACCGTGGACGGGTTTGCTGTGACCGGAGGCCAGGGGCCGTGAATGGGGGTAGCCGTGGATTGTGTTTCGGAGGCCGTTGGCCGGAAACGGATTCTCGGGTGGGTTCTTGTACTGCGTTTCGGAGGCCTAAGGCTGGAGGCGGTATATCGAAGATTGGGTTGCCGGGGGCTGGGGATGGCTTTAGTGGGGGGTTGAAAAGATTGTAAAACTAAATTCTAAGTAAAATTATAAAAGACATGCTCGTTTCCAATCATTATTGCTGATTCGATACCAATTACACAATGTTGCTTCGTCAAAATAGAGAGTCTTTATAAATTTCATTCTGCAATTGAGCAGAATTTTATTGGAGCCGGTGTTATCGACATAAGCGGCGGCAAAAATTTCAGTTAAATCAAGGACTTTAAAGCCATAGGCTAGTGAGGCCAGGGCGCTTTCGGCAGCCATACCTTGTCTCCAGTATTTTCGTTTAAACCGATAAGCCTTTTCATAAAAATTAACATGCTTGTTAGTAGGTTCTTTCACCAATTTTAGTCCTCCCCATCCAACAAACTCATCACTCTGTTTATCAACAATGGCCCACCCTCCTATTCCGTTCACAGTATATTATTTTTGTATAAAACTAATCACTTCATGCATTTTTTCCTTGTCGGGAATCGGTTTATTCCCAAGGCATTTATGAACTTCATGATCTGAATCCATATCATAAAAAGCATCCACAACATTGTGAACAATTTCACGAAAGAGGAGGCGTGGTGTTTGGGTGAAGATTTTCATTGATGAAATAAATAACTTTAAAGATAATTAGCCCAGCTCATAATTAATATGATCAAAACCAGCTGTGAATTTAATTGGATAGGAATTTTTAGTAAAATGTGCCATAATTAATATCAAATAAAAGAAAAAACAACTTAATATCGCTCCAACCATCTCGAGAGGAAGCAATCATAAACACAATACCCAACTCCAACTTTAGTCTCCTTTATATAAATCATCTCTTTTTCTAAAAGAGCTTCCATACTTCTTTGCACTACTGAAGAAGAACCAAGGCCATATTTTTTGACTATTGCTTTTGAGGTAGGTTGATAAAGCACCGTTTCTTTTGCGGTTGCTTTAAGCATATCCCATTGGTTAGTAGTAAGCATAGTTCGATACTGAAAATAAACTGCTTCATTTTGTTTCATCAAATCATATGCAGCTTTTTGTACATTTTCAATTGTGATGTTTCTTTCTCCATCGGCAAATAATTTATTGCATAAAGCTTGAGTATAAAAAGTATGACATTTCGAAAACATCAGTATAAAATCTATAGCTTCATCACTAATTTTACGTTTTCGGGAATTAAATATATTAATAATAAACTTTTTATATTCCTGAACTTCGATCTCTTGGAGTGCAAGAGTTGAGGCGCTAGAAAAAAAAGGCCTTTTGGTATTGTGAAACATTTGCGCCAGCAGATGCGGACTACTTCCACTGAAGATAAATTTTATATTTTTAAGATTTTGTATATGAGTTCTTAAGATAGCTTCCATATTTTTTTCCGGATATTGAGCGATCTGTTGAAATTCGTCAATGGCAATTACTATGTCTTTGCCTTGACTTTCCAGAAATGAAAAAATACTTTGAAGAGTATGTTCGTATTGTTTCGTTTGACTATAAGTAATCGTTACTTGAGGTTGTCCGGTAAGTTCATCATAACTAATTATCGGTCGAAGTTGTTTGATAAATTCCATAACTAATTTGCTGAAGTGCGTTCTCGGGGGCACAGCCTGGATCATGGCAGAAGTTAACCGGTTAATAAAATCATGAAGTGATTCGGTATCAAAAATATCGATATAAATTCCAATGGCTATTTTCTTCTTATTCATGTGGGCAAGGACATGATGCAGCAATCCCGTTTTGCCCATTCGTCGAACTGAAAGCAAAACAGTGTTTATTCCATTGAGTGCATTCGAAGTAAGCACACGAGTCTCTTCTTCTCTATCACAGAATAATTCCGAACCATGATAACCGCTTACCGGGAAAGGATTTTGCTCTTCTTTCTTCATTTTGGCCACTAATATACAACAAAATGTGTTATGCAAAATGTGTTATGCAAAATGTGTTATGCAAAATGCGTTATTGTATCATGTTGATTATCAATTGTTTTCTTTGGAAATTAGTTGCTATTGCCTAAAAAATAACATGCAGGCCTAACCGCTTTTGTTTTTTTATTAAGTTAGTCGGGCAAGTTTGAAATCGTGCAAAACAACTTGCCCCCCTCCACAACCCAAGTCTATGACGTTGTGATTTGCTTTCAAAATGTATCTTTGACATCGTGTAAAACAACTTCACCAAAACAAAACAGGATGCTTCCTAGTTGTGATTTGCTTTCAAAATGTATCTTTGACATCGTGTAAAACAACTTTTGATTCCCAAATATGTACTTGCAGCATGTTGTGATTTGCTTTCAAAATGTATCTTTGACATCGTGTAAAACAACAAGAGTTCATATCATAACACAACAATATGGGTTGTGATTTGCTTTCAAAATGTATCTTTGACATCGTGTAAAACAACGGTACCATGGTTGGGTAAATTTGTTCCGTTGTTGTGATTTGCTTTCAAAATGTATCTTTGACATCGTGTAAAACAACGTTAGCCGAAATTTTCGCCTTTTACGGGTGGTTGTGATTTGCTTTCAAAATGTATCTTTGACATCGTGTAAAACAACTCCTTTTTAGGATTTGTGGAAGTATCTCCAGTTGTGATTTGCTTTCAAAATGTATCTTTGACATCGTGTAAAACAACAGATATGCCTGAAATGCCCGTTAAATGGGGCTTTTAAGGTTGAACTGCGATGAAAAAACACGATGTGAAATGATTAAAGAATCCGGATTTAGTCCGGATTCTTTATTGTAAATTAATTCAATTCCATGTCTGAAATGTTAATTGATGGATCTATTTCAATGGGAAATTTTTAATATTTCCACAAATCTTCAAAACCGGATTTAATTTTATGGAGTTCTTCATTCGAAATAGAACCAATTTTCTTTACAAGTCGCTCTTTCGAAATAGACCGAATATGAAAAGTTAAAATCTCAGAAGCTTTATCGAGATTATTAGTGCTGTTGGGTTGTAAAACTACATTACCCTTATAATTTTTCACCTTTATTGTGAGCGGACAACAAATCACGGTTTTCAAATATTCGTTGGCCAAATTTCCACTTACAATTACAACCGGTCGGTTGCCGGCTTGTTCGCTTCCTACAACGGGACTAAATGGATATTCCGGCGAAGCTGACCCCCTGTTCCGGTGATGTTGACCCCCCTGATGAGCAAGAGGATTAATCAGGAACTGAAAGAACGATGGGTTATTAATGCAAAGTTACATTTTGTCAGGGTTTGTTTCTATTTTTCGCAAAGATTCACCTTTTAAATCGATTCGGACTGCTTTTGCAGTCAACCGATCCATAATAGCATCTGCAATGGTAGGATCATTTAGGTATTGATGCCATTTGGATACGGGTAGTTGAGAGGTGATGATTACCGATCTTTTGTTGTACCGGTCTTCGAGCATTTGAAGCAGGGTCAATCGTACAGTTTGATCTATTGGGTGAATTCCAAAATCATCCAGGATGATCAGAGGTGTTCTGTCCAGATGTGTAAGCAGTTTTAGATACGAGCCATCAAGTTTGCTGAGCACCACTTTTTCAATGAATCGGGTCATGCTGTAATATTGAGTTCGCAGTCCCTGATGACAGGCCTGGTGTGCAAGGGCACAGGCCAGATAACTTTTCCCGCAACCGGTAGGACCGGTTATTAGTAAAGGTTGGCCTTGTTTGATGTAATCTCCTTGCAAAAGCATACCGAGCTGTTGTTTGGTGAGATTCCGGGTGGGAGAACATTTTACCTGTTCGGGCGTGGCCGGTATCCGGAGTTTTGCCAGCTTCAG
>Ga0335394_10003389_pt1 | contig 18079 bp, 9 predicted proteins | sample MAT03_FD_205741 | JGI IMG/M metagenome (GOLD analysis project Ga0335394, IMG submission 205741) | Freshwater microbial communities from Lake Fryxell liftoff mats and glacier meltwater in Antarctica - MAT-03 (spades assembly) (version 2) ... | reverse complement strand
ACGAACGCGACCAATGTCATGCTGACGGTGAAGACCGATCTGGGGCGCACGCTCAGAGTATTTGCCAGCGTGGCGCCGTGAGCGCACCGTTACCGGAACGCATCCGCCCCGCGACCCTCGACGAGGTCGTCGGCCAACCGCACCTGCTCGGACCACAAGGCATCCTCAGCCGCTTGCTGGCGGTGGGTCATCTGCCGAGCCTGTTACTGTGGGGTCCGCCCGGCTGCGGCAAGACCACGCTCGCACGGCTGCTGGCGGAAAAACTCGCACTGCGTTTCACGCCGTTCAGCGCCGTGCTCGGTGGCGTTCCCGAACTGCGCAAACTGATCGACGAGGCCAGCAAGGTCGCTGCACTTGGTCAGCGCACGCTGCTGTTCGTCGATGAGATCCACCGCTTCAACAAGGCCCAGCAGGATGCGCTGCTGCCACACGTCGAATCCGGCACCGTGGTGTTGGTTGGCGCGACCACGGAAAACCCCAGCTTTTCCGTCAACCGCGCATTGCTCTCACGATGCCGCGTTTTCCAACTCAACGGCCTCGACGGCGCGGCACTCACCGCACTGATCGACCGCGCAGCGACTCATTCCGATGGTCTCACAGGGCTGCGCGTCGCCGACGAGGCGCGCGATCCCTTGCTGCGCATGAGTGCCGGTGATGGCCGGCGATTGCTGGTGATCCTTGAAGGCGCCTGGGCGCTGACGAAACCCGATCCCGTCGACGCCGCGACGGTGGCGCAGGTCGCCTCCTCGCCAGTGAGCGATCACGATCGCGCGGGTGAAAACCACTACGATGTCGCCAGCGCTTTCATCAAAAGCATGCGCGCGAGCGATGTACAAGCGGCGCTCTACTACCTCGCACGTCAGGTCGAAGCAGGTGAAGACCCGATGTTCATTGCGCGCCGACTGGTGATCTTCGCCTGCGAAGACGTCGGCTTGGCCGATCCGCAGGTGTTGTCGACCGCAACGTCGGCGTTGTTGGCGGTGGAAAAAATCGGTCTGCCAGAAGCGATTTATCCGCTGACGCAGGCCACCATCGCCTGCGCCACGGCGCCCAAGTCGAACACTACCAAGTCCTATTTCGCGGCGGCCGACGCCGTACGCAATCATCCCGGCGCCAGCGTTCCGCTGTTCCTGCGCAATGCGCCAACCGAGTTGATGAAACAACTCGGTTACAAAGACGGCTACGTCTACGACCACGACACGCCGGAGCATTTCGCCGGACAGCAGTGCCTGCCGGATGAACTGCTCGGCCAGAAGTTCTACACGCCGGGACCGTTCGGCTTCGAGAAAGATCTCGCCAAACGCCTGGAATGGTGGGAGGCGCGGCGCAAGCCGCGGAGCTGATGGCGATGCCGACGCTGAGCGAGCAACCAGCGTGGGTCGGCGTCCTGCTTATCGCCGGTAGCTTTCTGCCACTGCTCATGGGTTGGCGATTGATCCGCTGGACCACCATGCTGCTGAGCGCCGGCGTGGTCGTCGGTGCCGTGCTGTTCTGGGCGCAGGGGCACCTGCCGACGATGTGGGCGTGGATTACCGCAGTGTCGTGCGGAGTCATTGGCGGCGCGCTCGGGTGGTTCGTCTACCCGCTGATCTCGGCCCTGCAGTCATGCGCGCTGGCGGGCGGGATGACCATCGCCGCACTGCTGGCCGCACTCCCTGGAGTACCGGCCCTGGCCTATGGTCTCGGCTGCGGCGTCGGCGCGGTCGCGGGCATTATCGGATGGCGCACGGCCGCGATCTCCGCCATCATCCAGACCGTGCTCCTAGGCTACCTGGGGGTCTTCACCGGCATGGCGATCGTCTGCCGGCCGGCTTCGCAGGGTGAAGGACTGCTGCTCGCCCTGGTCGTCGGACTGATCACCATCCCGGCAGGATCGTGGGTACAGTGGCGCGCCCGCCGACGGGAACTGCAGCCCTAGCCGCGCGCTCGGCAGCGCATTGGAGACGCGATGGACAATCTTGATCCGATGCTCGATGCCTTGGTGGTGGCCGAGATCCGTTCCGGCAACCGTCACGCCTATGGCATGCTCATCGACCGCTACCAGATGCGTCTGCGTGCGACCGTGTCGGCCTACTTGCTGCATGCGGAAGAGATCGAGGAGTTCACCCACGAGGCCTTCGTCCAGGCCTTCGTCCTGCTCAACCAATTCGACCACACGCAGCCCTTTTATCCCTGGTTACGCACCATCGCGATGAATGCCCTGCGCCTGGAGGCCCATACGTGCGATGCCACGACAGCTCATGCCGGTGATTATCTGCGGCAGGTTCTGCTCGAACGTGCGCTTGATCAAACCCAGGACGAGCGCAGCGACGCCCGCGTCCAGGCACTCGACCTTTGTCTGCGCACCTTGCCGAGCGACGCCTCGGAGTTGCTCACCGACAAGTACCAAAGCGATCATTCCATCAGCGAACTCGCCGCACGCCATCGCACCAGTGAAGGGGAACTCCAAAACCGCCTGCTACGACTGCGTGATCGTTTGCGTGAATGCATCGGCAAACGCCTGACCGCAGAACTCGGCTGAGATGAGCGATGCCGACACCATGCTGGCGGAGGTGCTCGATGGCGATGCTGATGCGGCCACGCGAGGTCTTCTGGCGGAGTTGATGCGTCGTGATGCCACCGTGCGTGAACGTTTTCTGGGACAGGTGGCGATCGCTGGTGCGTTGCGTTCTCGCCACCAACCAGCACAGCGCCTGGCGGCTCTACGCGAGCGCACGCTCGCCACGCTGGTGGATGGCGGGAGCTTGGCACGTACCCGACGCCGCGTGCTTGAACGTTTGCCACCACGACCGGAACCCCGACGTCGACGCTGGTGGTGGTGGATACCGCTCGGTCTCTGCATAGCTGCGGCCGCCGTGGTGCTGGTGCTGCGGAACCCGACGTCGCCGCTCCAGCCCAACGACACCTCGCTGCACACCCCACCTTGGAACGGAACCGGCAGCGGACTGCGTGGTGATTACTACGGCGACCATATCTTTACCCGACTGGCCGGCAGCCGTGTCGATCCGCAAATCCATTTCGACTGGCCCGGTTCACCGATCGACACGATGCCAGCTGACCATTTCACCGTGCGTTGGAGCGGGAAGGTGCAGCCACGTGTCAGTGGAACGTACACTTTCATCATCCGGGCTGATGACCGCGTGCGGCTATGGATCGCTGGCCGCTTGCTGATCGACACCTGGGATCGCCCCGACATCAGTGATCAGTACGGCGAGATCACCCTGGAAGGCAGACAACGGTACGATCTCCAAATTGAGTATTGCGACAACGAGCATGCCGGTGAGATCGCCTGGTGGTGGCAGGCTGCAGGGCAGGCAAAGGAGATCGTGCCGACGTCGCAGCTCTATCCGCCGTAGCTTTTCCGTGGCACGAGCGTCAGGCGCGTCAGGCCCGTGATGTCGGTAGCGGAATCACGAGCGAGACGTCCGTGCCACAAATAATCCATTCGCCGTGGTTGGTGATCCTGGGATTTCAAACATCTTTGGTGACCGTCAGCAACCACCGCCGAAGCTGGTATCTCTTGCTGTCGTTCGCTCCTTTACCGCCTCTGGGGACCACATGCGCCACCTCGCGTTGTTTGCCGGCGTCTTGGGCTGGGCTACCGCCGCAGACCCAGTTCTCATCGGCATCTCGGCCCGATATCCCGGTGATGTCGGCATTGCCACGGATCCTGCCGTCGTCTTCGTCGAGGACTTCGAGTCGTCGACCATCGAAGCGATGAACAAACGCTGGACCGAAGCCAAGAATCCCGCGAACGAGGTGTTCGCCTTCGCCGGCGACGTGCCCCCAGGCAGCCCAGGGAAACAGTCGCTGTGTATGACCGCGACCAAGGGCAAGAACGACGGCGGGCATTTATGGAAACTCTTCGAACGTGGCACGGACACCATGTACGCGCGCTTCTACGTGAAGTTCGCCAAGGACCATCCGTACGTGCACCACTTCGTGAAGATCGGCGCGTGGCGTGATTCGCCACGCTGGCCGCAGGGTGAAGCCGGCAAACGTCACGACGGCACAAAGAGCTTCCAGACCGGCATCGAACCGGAATCCGGTTATGGAAAGTACGAGCCACCGGGCGCCTGGCATTTCTACACCTACTGGCAGGGCATGAAGAGCTGGCAGGGGCCACAGGGCACGAGTTTTTACGGCAACAGCTTCGCCCCGGAAAAACCTGCGCAGATCCCACGCGACCGCTGGCAGTGCGTCGAGTTCATGGTGCAGGCGAATTCCATTCCGGATGCCAGCGACGGCGAGCAGGCGTTCTGGATCGACGGTGTGCTCATGGGGCGCTGGGCTACCGGCAGTACGACCGGTACGTGGAAGCGCGACCGTTTCGTCGCCGGCGCCGGTGATCCGTTTCCCGGCTACCAGTTGCGCACGGATGCCGCGGTGCAACCGAACGTCTTCTGGCTACTCTACTACATGGAGCAGGTGTTCAGCGGACAGGAGCAGTACCAGAACCGCACCGGCGCTCTGATGAACAGCGACGTGACGCAGGTGTGGTTCGACCACGTGGTGGTGGCGACGGCCTATATCGGACAGCTGGCGCCGGCACGCTGAGCGAGCTTAGAAGTCATTTCATGGCATGGCGCCATGAAATGAATTTGGGCTCTGCGGCGTTTCGTGTGGGTCCTTTCTCTGCCCTTGGCTCGGCGGGTCCAACTACATCGAGCGAGAAACCGCAACGAATCGAACAGGAGACGCAGAGGCGCGGAGATTGGAGGAGGGTAAAAGAGCGGTGGATGTCGGCACAAAGCCATTTTCGCCTCCTCCGATCTCTGCGCCTCTGCGTCTCCTGTTCGCTGTCAGGCATCATCTCCGGTCAGCCAAGGATCCACATGAAATGATGCAGAGCCAGAATTTGCTTAGTCCTCGCGTTTGAACGGCGCCCCCGACGCCATGAAGCCCTTCGCGTTCACCAGCCGGCGGAAGACCTTGCCGCCGGTCAGCGCGTAGAGCCAGTTGCCTGCCAGCGCGACACTTGTCACCGCGCCGGTGGTCGGTGCGAGCACCAGACCGGTCGGGCGACCATTGGGATCGAACACTTGGATGCCGCTGACGGTGGCGCAGTACCAACGACCGCGCGTGTCGCAGGCCATGCCGTCACCTTTGCCTTCGGTCTTGCCGCCGAAGGCGCGGAACGGCATCACTGGCATCTTGGCGGTGAGGTCGCCGTTCTGTTCAACGCGCAACGCGTAAACTGCGGAGCCGGCGTAATCCGACACCGCGAGGGTTTGTTGATCGGTCGACAGCGTCAGGCCATTTGGTGCGGGAATGCCGGTGTCGACCACGCGGTGCTTGCCAGCGGCTTCGATGAGCACGACCTGTTTCTTGCCGGTCTCGGTGACATAGACGCGGCCTTTGCTATCGACTGCGAGGTCGTTGCAGCCGATGTCGGTCATCAACACCTCGATCTTGCCGTCCTTGTCGACGACGATGACGCGTTTCTCTTTGTTGTGACACGCATACAGCCGGCCGTCGGGGCCGAACTTCAGACCGCTGATACCGGTGAGGTCCTTGTTCCACACGCTGACACTGCCGTCCGGTGTGATCTTGTGAATGCCGGTACCGGCACCGAGATCGCTGACGTAGAGGTTGCCCTCAGCGTCCGCGCACGGTGCATCGACGAACTTGAACTCGGCGTTGATCAACTGCCACTCCTGACCCTCAATCAGCAGTCCTTGAATGGCAAGGTCCTGCTTCACTTCCGGCACCGCCTTCGGCGCGGGTTCAGCGGCACGCCAGATCCAACGCAGTGCATCCGGCAGGATCGCGCCCAGATGTTTGCCGCTGTGACCGCCTTGGCCCCACACGGTTTTCAGATCGTAGCCGGCGAAGGTCAGCGCCGCGACCATATCCTGATTGGCGATCGGCCACGAGCCGTGGACGTTGTCGAGATCCTTGAGGTTCTCCTGCAGAAAGATCCGCAACGGTTTGCGCTCGGTCTTACGAATCGCCGAGGGATACCACGTGCCGCCTTGGATGTTGGTGAAGCTGCCGATGCCGGTGATGACCTTGCGGAACTGGTCGGGTCTAAACCACGCGACGGTGAACGCGCAGATGCCACCGCTCGACACGCCAGCGATGGCACGGTCGTTCGGGTCGGCGCTGATGGTCGCGAGCTTGGCGACTTCGGGCAGCATCTCATCGATCAGGAACTTCGCGTAAGTGTCGTTCGGCGTGTCGTATTCGTAGCTGCGCGTGCTGCGACCCTGACCACCGGGACCTGACGGCGGCACCGACCCTGGGTTGATGAACAACGCGACCATCGCCGGCACTTCTTTTTTGTGGATGAGATTGTCGAGCACCACCGACGCACGGAATTGCCCCTTCACGCTCACCGCACCGCCGCCGTCCTGGAAAACGATCAGCGGATAGGCCTTGGCCTGGTCGAACGCCGGCGGCAGGTAGATCCAATACTGCCGCTCGGTGCCTGGATAAACCGTGCTCTGCTTCCAACTAAACTCCTGCACCGTGCCTTTCGGTACGTCAGCCTGTTCCTGCGAATCGGGGCCCTGGTCGTCCTCGGCGGCCATCAGGGGTACGGCCATAGTGATCAACACCCAGGTGAAGGAACAAATCAGGCGCTGGGACATGGGGAAGACCTCGGAGGACAAACGTATTCCGGATTGATGCCCGGACGTTGATGCTGCCACACCCAACTGGTCGCGGCAAACCCGGAGAGCGGTTGCCGCGCAGTCGCGTCCGTCACGCGTGACCAGAGGAAAAGGCCTCTATCGTCCGCTGCTACGCCGATCGACGGCCTCCCACAGTGGCGGCAAAAAGGCGAACTCCTGCCATGCCGTTACGAACGCTATCAATTCAGCGTCATCATCGGTCGCCCCCAGGCTGCGTGGCACCCGCCACGAAAAACGGATGCGATGCGAGGAGGCTTCATAGCCCTTGGGCGCGGCCTCAAAGGGAGTGCTCATGGCGACGAGCGTTTGGCCCGGAGCGATGATAGTGGGTTCGATTCCACCGCCGACCTTGGGCTTGGGCTTAAGGTCCAACGCAAAGGGGCGGCTGAACTCGCCCCGTTCGTCGGTCTGCAGGCGAATCGCCATGGTGAAGCCCAAGCGGTCGACGTAGCAAGAATAGGGCGTCTTGCCGACATTCTTGATCTTCACCTTGGCGCGCAGGCCGGTGGCTCCCAACGGCGCGCTGGTGCCCTCCATCTCCACACTGAGCACCAAGCCACGCACCGGTTTTCCGGCCTGACGTGCTTGCCGTTGGCGCAGATCGGCGCGCAGCTTGGCGATCTCTGCCTCTGGTAATTTACCAACATCGCGATGCCAGCGAAGCAACTGAGCGATGCCATCGTCATCGAGTGCTGGGTATTCCGGCAAGAGTTCGATGAACGGCAGCGCGTCCAGGTTGGCGACCCCCAGCGGCAGAGTGAAGGCACGACGTGCCAGCGTCCGCTGATCGCTTTGCAACAGGTTGCGTAGGACCTCAATGCCTTCGCGATCGCGCGCTTCCACTAACAACTCTAAGCCAGCCAGTTGATGTTCCTCCTCGGAGGCGTTCCTGGTCCATTCCCCGATCACGCGCGGCAGTGGATCGTTGAGCGAGACGATCACACCACGTTCACCACGCGGACGGCCCTTGAGTGCACGGATGATCTCTGGCGCGGGATCCGGCTTCTGGGCGACCGGTTCGCTCGCTGGTTTGTCTTTGTCGCGCAGTGGTCGAGCTGGTTTGGCCGGCGTCTTGCGCGTCGGCAGTGAGATCAGGCGCGCCAGTTCGCGGTTGGCGCTGTCGCTGCCGGCGGTCGCCATCCGCACCAGTCCTTGGATTGCCAAACGGTAGGCCGTTCCCGCCTCAGCGATTTCACGCCCCAGTGCCTTCACGTCCCGCTCGTCAGAGATCTGGACGATCAGCCCCATGGCCTGCGACCGCTGGCGTTCATCCGCATCGTTGTCGGTCATCAGCTTGCGCGCTGCGCTGATAACGGGGCAATCCTTCCAAGCCATGAGATCCGCCAAGAGGTCGGGTGACAACATACCTTCATCGATGATCGCTGCCGTCAACGTCGGCGACGAGATGCGCCAGGCCACCAGCACGCGCATTGCCAAACCACGGGTGTTCGCCGCGCCAAGCAGTTTGAACAGCCGCGGAGCAAGGGTGCCGTCCGCGCGTGTGATCATCAGTGCCCGGGTGACCTCATCACGCCGTCCGCTCAGCAACGGCCCGTCGACCAGATCAATCAACGTAGCGGCGGTACGCACATCCGACAGACGCGCCAGGGCCATCAACGCCTGCGTGCCGACGTTCTTGTCACCCACCAGACGTAACAGTGGTGAGAAAACTTCGCCGCTCAGCGGTGGCAACGCCGCTCCGTCCTGCCACTCCTTGGCCGCCAGCGCAGCCCGTAGGGTGGCCAAATCGGCAACCATACCTGCCGGCGGTTCGGCGACGAACTGCTCATACCAACGTGACCACGCTTGGTGGACGTCCTTGTCCTGCGCCTCGTCTTGACCAACCGATGGACGATACGACAGCCCAGACACGCGGCTGAGGGTGTCCGCCGCCACGCGACGCACCTCTGGACGCGGATCTTTCAGCTGCGCGATGAGCAACGGCAACACCACCTGCTGATTCTTCGATGATCCCAATGACGACAGCACCTGGACGGCTAGGGAGGTGTCAGCGCGGCGCACGAAGGCGGGTATCTCTCGCAACACCGCCTCGGATCCAAATTGGACGAGTGCCGACATCACCTCGGCTTTCATCTGCGGTTCGAGCCGTGGGACCACTTCCAACAACCAACGAGCACCATCACGGCGCAGCAGATAATATACCGCCGTCGAGCGCAGGAAGCGCTCCGCCGACGCGTTTTGCACCAACGCCTTGGCTTCGGCAGACAACGGATCACCCGACGCGCCGGAGATGATCGACCACGCCTGCTGACGCATGGACGCATCGGCCCGTTCCTCGAGCGCGATTTTTCGCAACAACTTGATCTGCGGTTCCCCTTTGAACGAGCCCAGCGCCGCCAGAGCGTGCTGACGAACCGCGGCGTCGTTGTCTTCCAAACCAGCGATGATGACCTCCAATGCCGCAACGCTGATGGAGCGCATGAGTGTCTGGACAAAGGCCGAACGGATGAGCGGTTCGGGATCGCGCATCACCGATGTCGCCGCCTGGCTCGGCCCCTGCTGCCAGCCACTGCGCAACAGGCGGATCACTTCCACGCGTACCGGGACCTCGCCGCGGCTCATCGCCGGCAGTAACAAATCGGCGCAACGATCCGGATCGAATCGTCCAGCCATCTTCGCGCGCTCGAAGCGCCCCTGCGGCGAGCCCACCAAGACCAGAACCTGCTGCATCAACTCCGGTTCGCCAGTGATGCCAGCTAGGCGGACCCAGAATTCATCCCCCGAGAAGCTGTAGTTCATTGCCTTGGGGATCTTGCTGAGGTGCACGGCATAGGCGCGCGCCAGTCCACGCAGTTCCTCCGGCGTGGTCTGTTCTAGGACGTGCGCGTCATCCAGGCTGTACGCCACCTGTGATGGCCCCTGGCTGTACCGGTTGCTGAGATACCCCTGCACTACCGGCTGATAGCCACGCAGTAACAAGGCACGGGTGATGCGCTTGGCCCAACGGTCGACGTGCTGGTCTGGCCGCGCCGACAGGACCTGCACCAGCCCTGGGAAATCGCTTTCGGGCACCAGATAAAGATACCCTTCTGCCAAATCTCGTGAGCGAGAGTCTTCGCCTTTGAGTGCTTCGATAATCTGGGCGGGCGTCCACAACGGTTCGACGGCGGCACCTGGAGTTGCCGTCAACGCCAGCACCGCAAGGAATGGCAGAAAGGTCTTCATCGCACCACCTCCAACGCGGTGATCGCCTGCACACGGCGTTCGATCTCGGTCCGAAGTTTGGCGAGTGCTGCGGCATCGGCGAGTTTGGTGAAGGTCGCCAGTCGTGTGAGCAAACGGGCATCCACCACGGGCCATACTGCGCTTGTCCAGCGGTCAGGTTCGGTGGTCAGCAACCTGGCCAGCGCATGATCCAGTGTGGCGTCCTCTTGGTCGCCGCGCCGGACCAGCGCATCCAGTGCTGCCCAACGTATGGCGCGCTCAGAAGAACGGCTGGCTTCGCGTAGCGCCGCCAGGGCACGGGGGTCGTCGATGCGTCCCAGCACGATGAAGTAGCGTTCCTGTTCGTCGAGCGCAGCGGCCTTCGCGGTGGCGATGAACTCCACGAGCGCAGCGGGCGTTGTTGGCCGTGGCGGCAAGCGATCGGGATCCTGGTACGGTCGCTCGGTGCGTTCACGCGCCAGCAACCATTCAAATACCCCTGCGCCGTTCACGCCGGTGGACAACAGGTGACGTGCCGCTTTCGCGACTTTCTGATCGCGGTCTTCCATCCGGCTGAACGCTTCGGCGACGCCCAGTTTGCTGCCCCGGACGTTGCTGTTGATGCCGCGCAACGCGTCGAAGGCGAACACCGCGATCTGCGGATCGGGATCCGCGGTGCGCTGAATCAGGAACTCACCCGCACCCGTGGCCAGACTGGGATCACGCGCACACAACTGCATGAATTCCAGACGCTGTGCGGGCGTCATCTGGGTGTAGAGCCGCCCGATTTCCGCCGTGCGTTCTGGTGGGTCAAGTTGCGCCAGGCGCACCAACAATCCCTGACGCTCGCCAGGGCGCAGCTTCGCCACCTGCGCCAACGCCAGCACGCCGGTATCAGAGCCGACGTTGCCTTCGGCGAGCACAGCCTGCGCGTTGCGACGGACCTCCCAATCAGGGTCATCGAGCAGACGCGTGGCCACCGGAATCAAACGGGTGTCCTTGCACTCCATCAGAATACGCAAGGCGGTGCGCCTGGTCTGTGGATGTGGCAACGAGCATCCCTGAAATGCTAAATTGGCGAGCGACGGCAACACCAAGCGTTCCGCGGCAGTCAGCGCGCTGTAGGCGACCATGCCTTCGGGATCGGCCGCCAGCCGTTCGATATGCGGGATGGCCGCCGGCATCGGCGACCAGCCGAAACGTTGTACGGCGATCGCGCGCACTCGCGGATTCGCGTCCGACATGGCGGCGAGGAAGAGGTCGAGATCTGCCGCCGGGCTGTCGTTTTGTGGCCGGTTATGCCAGCCACTCTGGAGACGATCGAATACCGCCACGCGCACGTGGTCGGCGGCATCTGCCGCCAGTTCATGCAGTTGCGCCCGTAGCCAGCGCGCTTGTTCGGGTTGTTCGCTGGCGCTAGCCGACAGATGGGAAGCCAGGACTTCTACGAGCGCGACCCGCACCAGCGCTGACATGTCCAGCCGAATGTGGGCGACCATGCCGTGATCAAGCGTCGCCTGTCTGGCCAACGATTGGACGGCCTGGGCCCGGCGCTGTTCCTTGGCGTCCTGGAACTGCAACAACGCTAACGCTGCATGCGCCGGCGTCTTGCCGCCTTGACGGACCACCAGTTCGAGAATGCGCTGCGCGAGCACCACCCGGTCATCGCTGCCGCCGAGCAGATGCTTGATCACTGGTTCGAGCTCCGCCGGTGGACGTTGACCAAGGTCGGTGATCACGGCCTCAACGAGGTCGCGATGCGGATCGCTCAGCAAGGCGACGCTGTCGCTGAGGCGCTGACGTTGCAAGACCGCAGCCAGCGCGGTGATCTCACTCGATCCCAAGCGTTCATGTGTGCGCATGGCTTTGAGCACCGAGGGGACTACCGACGGATCGTTGAGCTTTGCCAGCACGGTCAGCGTTGCCAAGCGCTCCACCGGACGCGGGCTGTTAAGGTGACGTACCAGGTCGTCCGCCCGCATGTCGACGGCGGAGAGGGTGGACCAACCCAGCAGCATGGCGCACAGGCTGCGAATGAGTGGAAATGATCGTTTCATGACTGCTGCTCCGCACGACGGCGACGAAGGAATCCCCACCACCACCAACAAATCCCCGTGAACGTCAACCCCAACACCCCGAGCACCAGCACGATGATCAGTGGGCTGCGTCCACGCCGGGTTTTTTCCGGTTCTGCTGCCATCGGCCGTGCGCTGGTGGTGTCTCCGACGGCCGGTTGCGTAAGCACGTCCACCGATTGAGTCGGTGTGCTCGACGGGGCGAGCGCTGCTGGCGCAGCAGACGCGGGCGGAATGGTCTTGCTGGTCGCCGTAACGGCAGGTTTGGGAATTTCGTAGGTGACCGTGGGTGGCAAGGGCATTGCCGTTTGGGTGCTGCCAGCGTTTGCGACCCACCACGATCCTGCCCAGGGAATTACCAGCAGCGGACCCTCTGGCGCGGCGGTGATCGCACACTCATTGCCCTGCTGACACAATCCGTCGACCATGTGCAGGTCGCCGCCAACCACCCAGCGAACACCGGTGCCACTGCGAGTGACCAGGTGGATGCTGTGATCGTGCTCGCTGGCCAACAGACCGGCACTAACGTCATTGGTGCGTTTCAAATCGAAGGGCGGCGATTGATCACGCATTTCCCAGCCTTTGGAACCTAGTGTAAAACGCGCAATCATGGCATGTTTTTTCGGCTCGACCCTGGCGATCGCATACAGCGATGGCGTCCCGTCACTGAAGCGGTGCAGCAACAGACCGCGATCGGGCGACCAACCCACCGGCGGTACCAGCGGAGTGGGCGTCGTCGACCAGCCACGGCCATCGCTACTGGTCGCGGTGTAATAATCCGCACTGCCTTTGCGCTGATAGACGATGACCCATTGTCCGACGGCCGACCACACCGCGCCAGCCACATGACGACGACCACGTTGTTGGTAGTCATCATCGCTGACCTCGGCAATGCGCACCGGTTGCGTCCAGGTGACCAAATCGGTGGTCGTGATTGACCACAACTCCACACCACGACGGAACACCAACAAGATCTGGCCCTGCGGCGACACCGCAGCAACTGCAAGTGATTCCTCCGCCCCGGAATTCGCCGGCAGGTTGGTGATCATCTTCCAGGTGCGGGTATCGCGAGAGACCCCGATCCGCAAATCGCCGTCCACACTCCAGCCCAACACCACGCCAAGTTGTTCATGCAGCAACGCCTGCGGTCGATACGCGGTCGGGTTCTCATGCTCTGGACGGGTAACGCCCGGGACCTCCACACCGAGTGGGGCCGGGAAGGCGAGACGCACATCCGACCAGCCATCGGCCGGACGTTTGGGCCGATGGGTCAGCGTCCACTCGACGCGGGTCTCTCCGGTGGTGGCCACTTCGATGGTGGCCTCGTCGCTAAAACGCAGGTAGTCCTGAATCGGTCGGTCGCTGCCTTGCCAGCTCTTGATGACCTGTGAATCCGCCAGCACTCTGAGCGATCCGGGCGCCAGATCACCGATACGGCAGGGCGTGATTCCACGCGGATGCCCATCGATGGTGATGAGTGCACCGGGTGGTTGGGTGACGATCCAGAGCGCGCCCGGTTTCGCTGCGCGCAACGTCGCGCTCAGGTGCAGATCGGCGAGCGGCACATCGCTCTGGCTGGGCTGCCCTGAGAGCTGGACGACTCCGGTGGCACTGAAGCCCGAGGCGAAGGTGGGCGACACCGCGATGGTCACCGGCTCGCCGTCCTTCGAGGAACAGAGCGTGTTACCGTTGCTGTTGGCATCGGCGATGCTGTGGGTTGCCAGGCTGAAACGGTACTGCCCCGTCGGCATGCCCGGTTTGGCAACCGCGGTGACGGTCAGGTTTTCGATCACCATGCCGGGCGGCGGCGCGACCCCGAACCCTGCGTAACTCAGACGCGCTACCGCGGGTTTGCCCTCGCTCAGTCGCACCACTGGCCAATCGCTCGGCCAGCCCCCCGCGGCGGACAGCAGTGCCAAGCGCAACAGGTACTCGTCCTCGGTGGGAACCTGACTCTGCGTGCGCGCACGCACGTCGGTGATCAGCCGCAGACGACGCAACCACAAGTCAGCCACCGGTGCACCAGCACTCGCGCCGGCGGCCGCTGAAGCCTTCGCTGCCGCGGCGTTGCCAGCACTGGTGGTCACTGGCGCAGCGACCGAGTCACCGAGCAGGGCGAGACGATTGGCAGCCAGAGCGGCCACCGTCACCGACGAACCCGCATGCTGCGCTCCCACCAGATCCGCTGGCGCCGGGCTGTAGGGGTATTCCTGGATCAGCCGTTCGTACAGCCGTCGTGCGTGCGCTGGTCGTTCCTCCGTGGCGCGCGCCAAACGAAACAAGGCGGTCGACATGCCGGGATCATCGGGATCCACCGCGATCGCTTGCTCCCAGGCGACCAGCGCCGCAGCTGGACGACCGAGCGCCTCCAAGCTGCTACCAAGCGCCAACCACGCCTCGCCATACTGCGGTGCGAGTTTGCAAGTACGCAGCAGATCGGCGACGGCCCAGGCATGATCGCCGCGTGCAGCCGCAGCACGGCCGCGCTGGAAAGTCACCAAAGCCGCGAGCGGCAAATCACGTGCCGTGCGACTGGCACCCGCAGTCGGGAGCGTGACCCGCGCCGACATCGTCGTCAGCGCGCCAGCAGCGATGCGACGGGCGAGCACGGGCAGCTGCTCGGTGGTGCCTTCAAGGCGTTGAGTCCAGCGCTGCTGACCATCGGTGGTCAATGCCACTTCCAGTGTCAGGCGGTCATCGATGACCGTGAAGCTGCCGCCAAGCACGTGGCTGGCGAGGGCACCCTGCGCCTTGCCACCGTCTCGGGCGATGAGCCCTTCTTGATCGATGGCGGCGATGGCACTGCGGTCGAGCACCGTAATGCCACTGCTGACATCGCGCGCGCCGGTGGCGAGGGCCGAAGCCACCAGGTCGGCGCAGGCGGACGCCAGCCAGTCCTGGTCCAGCAGCGGGTGACGGTTCTGGAACTCGGTCACCACTACAGTTATCTGCGGTAGTGCGGGCGGCGCCGATTCGCTCGGGGGTTTCGCTTCTCCGGCGCCCACCACGGTCAGCCAACACAGCAACAGCAACGTTCTCATGGCAACTCCGGCATCAGGGTCAGCAGTTCCTGCGCATGCCGCTGACTGTTGCGATCCTCGTTGGTGAGCGACATGCCTGAGGCCGAGACCAGTTCATCACGCGCCGCCTGGTGTTCACCCGCCAGCAGGAGGTGGACTGCGCGTTGCACTCGCGATGCACCGGTCGGCGACAAGCCTTTGGGAGGAACACCGTGGGGAAGGATCACTTCGATCTGGACGCGCAGGGCGTGCAAGGACTCGGAGGTGAGCCGCGGCTGAAAATCGACCGCGACGAAACCGTGATCTTGGTCGCCTCGGCGCAGGCATTCTTGCAACACGCCTATGAAATCGTTGGGGCCCGCTCCCGAGTTGACGAAGGGGGTTCGTCCCAGCACCTGATCATAAGCGAACTCACTCAACGACGGCCAAGGGACACCGGTCCGCGCAAACAGCGTGGTGGCTTCCGCCCCCTTCCAGGCGGTGTCGACCACCCGGACTGACGACAGTGCCACCGGCGACTGCCCCAGTCCGACGATGTGCGCTTTGATGATCACCGCCTCGCTCGGCAGGTTCCCGCGTTGCACCCGCAGCACCAGATTGCCGCCATTGCGCTCCGGATTGGGCAGCAGCACCCGATCGACTACCGGTAGTTCGGCATGATAGACCCATAAGGGTGGCGGACATCCCGCCGGCAGGCCCTGGCGCTTGTTCAACGCCTCGCGGACATTCGGCGCCAACAAATGTGGAGCGGACGCGGCCAATTCGATGCAACGTTCTGCCGCGGTATCGCAGATTTTCGTAAAGGCGAAGTAGTCCTCACGTGCTATCAGCGGGTCGGTTGCGCGTATCGCCCAAATGCGCGTCAGTGCTTCTTGATACGCCTCGCCGGCCCGGCGATCACGCCGCTCGGCCACGTACACGTCGCCAAGCATGATCCAGGCCCGGATCTCCTCTTGACGGGCACGCAGTCCACTTCCGGTGGGCGCTTCACGCACACGCCTTTCGACCTGTTGCACGAAACGTCGCAGGCTGCTCGTGGACAAGCTGTCTTGCTGCTCGTTTGGTTTGCCACTGGGCAGAGCCGTACGCGCGGCGACGTCGTGCAGCGGTGAATCCGCTGGTGGGGACGTGCGAGCGATGACGGCCTTGGCCTCGGCGGCCGCGAGTCCTTCAAAACCAGCCGCGACCAGCGCCGCCAGAAATCCCTGCTCTGCGTCGGCCATCGTCGGGTCGTGGTGCAACGCCAACAGATGCTCCGTGGCCGCTTCTTCGTGAGCACCCAGGGCACGCAGAGCCACCGCACGCTCCTGGTGTTTTGCCGCACGCAGCGGGATGACGCCAAAGGCTACCGGTGCCAACGTGCCCTTGCGCAACACGGTCGCCAATGACGCGCCGAGACTGGCCGCTTGGCCGGCCAGCGTACCGTCATCACCTTGTGCATCACCAGTCCATACCACCTGGGCATCGGTTACAGCGATAGCACGCAGGGTCACCATTCGACGTTTATCTGCGAGCAGACGCAGACGCCCGACCACCACCACGTCGGCTTTGAGGAGCCGTCCAACCCGCGCCGCGGTCGCCGGATCGACCAGGCCCGACAACGCCAATGCTTGCTCTTTCAAGATCTGGTCGATGCGTGCCCGTTCCACCACGGTGATCTGATCACTGTCGGAAAGCTGGACCTGCAGCTGATCCTCCATCACTGCTGTGATCGCACGGACCCCATCGCTGCGCACACCGTCGATCGCCACCAACTCTAGCGGCGTGATGGCGACCACACGAATGTCCTCGCCCATCACCGGCAGCAACGAGGCCAAGCCGATCAGCAGCCGTCGGCTCCAGGCCTGGACATGGCGAGATAAGCTCATCGGGCATTCCATCCACTGGTGAGATCGGTGACGAAGCTGACGGCGAGTTGGCGCACACTTTTTTCCAGCGCGAGTTTGCCGGCAAGGATCTCGGAGGCATCGGCGGCCGAGGTGGTGGCACGTTCGACCGCGAGCACCTGACCGTCCTTCACCGCGATGGCCGAGACTTCGAGCCGGGCGCGTGATGACATCAAAGCACCGACCGCGCCAGTGGTCTGGCTGACGCCGCTACCGGCGATCACCACCTCGACCGCGCCAAGGTCGGCGGGGAACGGCGCGGCACGACCTGCGGCATACTCCTTCGCCCAGGTCGCCAACGCCGGGCTGTCGCTTTCGATCACGCGGAAACCGCTTTTTCGTAGCAGGTAGCCAAATTCGGTACGCACCGCCGGATCGGGCGCGGGCAGGTTGATGTGGCTTTCTTCTACCGCGATGACGATCGTCGGCAGGCGTTTTCCGCGGATCGCCTCGCTGATGCGCTTGAGCAGCGTGGCGACCTCATCGCTGTCGCTCGGCGTCGCGCCTGACAAGGCATCGACCGCATTGCCCAGATCGATCGCCACCTGCGCCGCCATCAGCGCCGGCGTGGCGTTCTTCTTCAGCTCGCCTTTGCTCACCGCCTTGACCCGACCGGTCTCGACATCGATGGCCTTGGCAGAAACGTAGGTGTAGTCACCGACCGCATAGACGCGTTGGGTGATCAGCACGCGCGCACCCACCAGTTTGCCGATGCGCGCGGCGTTGCTGGTGTCGATCAGGCCGCTCTGGGTCAGCTCCTGTTCGTTCAGCACCTGACGGAGTTGCGTGCGCTCGACCAGATCGAACGCCCCTTTGCGCGTAAGGGAAACCGTCAGCAGTTCAGGGAAGGCCTTGGCGAAATCACGCAGCGTCAGGTCACCAGCCTCGCAACCGAGCACCGCCACCACCGGCGTGGCCTTGGGCGCAGCAGGCACGGCATCGACCACCGATGGACGTGGCGCCGGTGCAGGCGCGACCGCCGTCGACGTGCTCACCACTGGGGTTAGCGGTGGCACCAAGGTGGGCGCCGGCGGTTGTTTCAACCACTCGGCTTTCTTCGGTGTTTCTGTCGTTGGCGGCGCAACCGGCGCAGTCGGCGCCAGAGCGACAACGGGCGGTGCGACGGTCGGCGAAGGCGCTGTTGCCAGCGGCGTGATGGGTGCCGCCGTAGGCACTACGACAACGGGCAACGCTGCCGGTGCCGTTTCGGTGATAGCAGGCGACTTTGTCGTGGATGCCGCTGGACGCATCAGCAACAGCACACCCTGCAGCACGATTACAAGAACAGCCAAGCCGAT
>Ga0335394_10003385_pt1 | contig 18093 bp, 17 predicted proteins | sample MAT03_FD_205741 | JGI IMG/M metagenome (GOLD analysis project Ga0335394, IMG submission 205741) | Freshwater microbial communities from Lake Fryxell liftoff mats and glacier meltwater in Antarctica - MAT-03 (spades assembly) (version 2) ... | reverse complement strand
GTAAGGGGTTCGGGGCCACCCCGGCTCCGCCACAGCCAGACGCCAGTAGTTACCATGAGGAGGCTGACACCGAGCGCGATGCTGACCCAAGTGCGCCAGCGCCGAGCGGGCTGCACCACTTCGAACCCTTGAGTGACGGGTTCGAACTCTACCGGAAGCTGACGTTGAGAAAGCGAGAACCTTGCTCCAGCCTCGGGAGCCGAGGCTCGGGGCAAACCATGGACACCCCAAGCGTCACGGATCTGATCGAGCTCTTCAACCAACGCTGCCATCGTTGGAAAACGCTTCGCCGGATCCTTTTCGAGACAACGCAGGGTCACCGCTTCCAATTCCCCTAACGTCGAGCTCGCCAGCACTTGGCTCGGAGGCACCGGCTGCATGTACATGTGTTTCGTCAAGACCCCCATGAAGGAATCCGCCTCGAAGGGCACCCTCCCCGCAAACATTTCATACATCACAACGCCCAGTGCATAGATATCGACTCGCTGATCCAGTTCATCGCCGGCGGCCTGCTCCGGGCTCATATAATGAGGCGTACCAAACACGATACCTTTCTTGGTGAGACGGCTGGAACCCGCGACTTTCGCTAGACCAAAATCCAACACCTTGATCACTGGCTGTTCGCGGTTTGCGCCGACAATCTGAATGTTATCCGGTTTGAGATCGCGATGGATGATCCCTGCCGCGTGCGCTGCGCCAAGCGCCAACGCTACCTGCCGAATGAGCTCCAGGGCGAACGGCACTTGAATGGCTCCCTCTCGGCGGATCAGCTCACGCAGCGACGTGCCCGTGAGAAGCTCCATGACGAAATACGTCTGGCCTGAGGGGAGCGTTCCAAAATCCGTGATCTGCACCACGTTCGGATGATTGATGCGAGCCGCGGCCCTGGCTTCCTGCAAGAATCTGGCTCCAAGCTCTGCTTCGTTAGCGAGGTCTGCGCGAAGCGCTTTGAGCGCGAAACCGCGCCCAAGCGCCACATGCTTCACTTCATAGACCGTGCCCATGCCGCCCTCGCCCAGCACCCGTTCGACCTGGTAGCGCTGGTCAATCACCACGCCGAGCAGGGGGTCGTGGCGCGGCGCGCGCTCACTCGCTTCCAGAGCTGTCCCATCAAACGGGCAAAACTGAGCATCCGCTGCAAAGTACTGCTCGCACGCCGGGCACAAGGTTGATTGGTGCGAGCGAGCGACCAGAGGCTTCACGGCATAGCCGGGAACCTGGGATGGCGAATCGGTGCGCACGCTTTTGCTTTTAGGCAGGGGTTAACTTCGCCCCGCACTCCTCACAGAATTTGGCAAGCCTGGCGCAAGGCACTCCGCACTGCGGGCACGGGACCTTTGCGCTTGCACCTGCGTCTGCGCCTGGTGACTGCGCGACGGGCATGGGCGCGGCATAAGCACCTGGGTAGCCTGGCATGGGTCGAGCCATTCCTGGAAGGCCCCCCAGCATGGCACCGCCCATCCCGAGGCCAACGCCCAGTGCGGCTCCGGCAGCTGCCAGGCCCGAACCGCCTCCCGGCTGAGCCATGCCCTGCCCTGCCCCGATCATCGCCTCGGCATTGGCAAATTGCTGGTACCGGTTCATGTCCAAATGCTGCATGTAGCGAGCGCGATTCATGAACTCTTGATCCAGCTGAAATTGCCGCTGTTGAGCCTCTGCCTCCGCCCGGCTCACCCCAATCTTTGCCTTTCGCGCGTCGAGCTTGGCCTGGACGATCTGATCCTGCATCTGATCGACGCGGGTCTGATCCTCATCGGGAAGATTGATATTGAGCTTGGCAACTTCAAGCACCGCCACGCCGACCTGGGTGAGGCTCGGGCAATTGCTGACTATCGAACGCCCCACTTCGGGCCCCGCCGTTCCAAGATCCATGAACGTCAGGTTCCCTGAGCGGATGAGCTCAGTGAGGGTCGTGCGCAAGCCCATGAACAGCTGATCGCGCACCCAACGCAGCGCCTGCTCTGGATCCGAAGCTCCCGTTTGACCCAGGAATTCGGTCACAAAGCGCACCGGATCGATCACGCGATACGAGAACGTACCAAATGCACGCGGTGTCACCCGGAGCTCCAGCTCCGGATCGCGCATTGAGCCAATGCTGTCTCCGAAGGACTGATTATAGAGCGGGCGCGTGGTGACAAAGAACAGCTCCGAAATGAAGACGTTTCCGCCTGTCAGGCTATCGACCAACGCATTCAGAAAAGGAATATTTTGCGTCTGAAGCGTGTGGCGCCCGGGCGCCAATGCGCCGACAAACCGTCCGTCTTTGAAAAACAGGCACACCTCATCGCTGTCCACCGTGAGCTGGCTGTGGAAAGGGAAGGTCTGATCCGGGTGCTTGAAGACAACTTTATCTTTTTGCGCATCCGGACGCGCAATCGCCATCCGCGCAACACCAGTTTTTACGAAGTCGAAGATACCCATTTTATTCCTCAGCCTTAAATCACCAGCGTTGTCGCAGAGCGCCTGCAACCTAGGCCCCATGTCGAAAAGACGAAGAGACGACGAGGCGACGAGGCGGCACGGCAGCCGAAAGATAGTGCTAGCAGGTCACTCCTGCAACACACTAACCTTTCCCTTGAGTGTCTGAACCCATTCTCCCGACCCCAAGCGGCGCGCAGCTCCCAGTGCCTGCTCTGGCGTTTGCGTTGGATTTGCCCGCGCTCCCGGCTGCTGTTCAGCGCGTTCTGGGCTCCGGAACACCGCTCCCAGCCAAAAAGCTAGCTGCCCGGGGTGTCATCCCAGGCCTCAAGCCGGGCGATATCGCGACGGTGATTGCCGCACTCACCCACGACTCGGATCCCGAAGTGGCGGAGACGGCGCGCGCCACGTTTGCAAAACTGCCCGAGCCCATCCTGAACGGCGCGCTGACAAGTGACCTGCAAGCGCCCGTCATCGAATTATTCGCCGAACATTTTACGCGCAACCACGGCGTCATCGAGCAGCTCTTGCGCATGCCCCAGATCGGGGTTCGCGCACTCGAGTATATGGCTACGAGCGCCGACGAGCGCTCCGGTGAGCTGATCGCGACCAATGAAAACCTCTTACTGAAACACCCCACCATCATCGAGAAGCTCTACATGAACAAGCGTGTGCGGATGTCCACCGCAGACCGCTTGCTTGAGCTCGCGATTCGCAACAACATCGTACTCAACATTCCCGCTTACAAAGAAGCAGCCCAAGCCATTCGCAACGAGTTGATTGTGGAGCCCTCCGAAGAGCCCACCTTCGACGACGTGCTCTTCAGTGAGGCCCGTGCGCTCGATGAGAGCATCGTGCTGGGTGACGAAGATGACACACATGAATTAGACGAGGAAGGCGAAGAGAAAGTTAAGGTGAAGTGCCTGCCGCTCCACGCACTGATCGCACAAATGACGATCACGCAGAAGATCAGAAAAGCGATGCTGGGCGACGCCGCCGCTCGCTTGATTTTGGTGCGAGATTCGAATCGGCTAGTGGCAGCAGCTGCCGCGAAAAGCCCTAACATGCGCGAACCCGAAGCCGTGCGGATAGCAGCCAGCCGTGCCGTTTCCGAAGACGTGTTGCGCATCATCTCGCTCAATCGCGAATTTACCCGGAGCTACCAAATCAAGCTCAACCTGGTGAGCAATCCGCGCACGCCTTTTTCATTTGCTTCGCGCATCGTGCCGCACCTGCGGGACAGCGATCTCAAGATCCTCTCGAAGAGCAAGAACATCACGGGCGCGATCTCGCAGGCTGTCCGCCAACAGCTGCAACGCAAAGAGAAGAAGAACAAAGTCTGAAGCGGCTATTGTTTTTTCTGCTGCTTGGCGAGCCGTGCCTTGGCCTTCATGTCACGGATCTCCTCGGCGCGTTTGACTTGCTCCGGATCGACCACGTAGCCATTCATGTGCTCTTTGGCTTCGAAGCTCGCTTTATAACGTAAAGCTTCAAATTTGGTCTTGAAGGGGCCAATCCGAACTCGGTGCCAGGTGCCCTTGCCGGGGAGGACGGCGGCGATCTGAAATGCTCGGTGCCCGCGCTGGCGGAGGGCTGCCACCAGCGTGTCGGCCTCGTCAACGTTTTGGAAACTGGCAACCTGTAGTTGCAATCCACCATCATTGCCCGCATCGGCGGCGCTGGCATCGGCGGGTGCTTCGGAGGCGCGTGCCGCAAGCGCGACTAGCGGATCCTTCGGAGAACGCGTCACGGACGTGGCGTTGAGCATCTCGCCAGTGGCCTGCAGCTTACTCGGAACTTTTCCGCTGATTTTGCTGATCCAGTCTTGGTCCGGGTCGGGAGCAGCATTTGGCGCAGGCTTAAAAAGCTGCCCTCGCTCATCTTTAACAGCTGCAAGTGCCGTGGTGGGTTGACCATGGTCACTCAAGATCTTCGGAAACGTCACATCCTTGGCCTTGAGTTCAGCCTCTGCACTCAGGTTTTGACGCCGCGCCTGCTTAACCAGCGCTTCTAGGGGGTCTGCGCTTGGCTTTTGAGTCGTGTCACGTCGATCCACCACCGTGATGCCCACAACCGTGAGCAGCCCCAGCACCAGTGCTCCCAGCCCGAGCGTTAGAAACTGCATAGGGCGGCCGCTGCCCTCCTGCTCTTGGATCTGGTCAAGATTGCGTACGTTCGCTGAGTCCATAGAAGCCCGGGGCCACGAGTAGCACCGCTGCTCAGCTTGGGCCCAATTCTTGACAGGCTAACCAGGGCAGGCGCGGGATGGCGCTGGACGGCTCGCAGAACGTAGGCTGCGTGGCAAGCTGCGCCCCGGAGGTCGCAAGTGGAAAGAATTAGAGGGGCTGTTCGGGTCCTGGCAATGGCAGCACTCAGTCTGTGGGGTTGCGGGGGTCAGGCCGAGTCGACGGATGCGCAGTCAACTCCTGAGGACGACCGTGCCGGGCCCATGGACGTTTCGACGGGCGTTCGCCCGGTTTCGACGGGTGTTCCCCCGGAAAAGGGCGGGCGGTGTGAGCCGGTGGAGCCCTCGCTACCACCTCCCGGCGATCCGGGCATGGCAGGCACCCAATACGGCCCCCTGATGGGCGGCAGCGCGACAGCTGGCAATGAGAAGCTGGGGCTGTTCGGTACCGCGGCGGCCGTGACGGTGCCCAACGGATGGCACTTGTTCTTGATTCCCACACCCACCGGCGGGCCTGCCGTGGACCCCTACATCTCGATTGTGGTGCCCAACGAGACGTGGTCGCCGGGCGTCTACACTCGTCCGCTCACCGGTGCGATCCAGGTGACAACGGCCGATTCTTGCGTCTACCGCCTGGATTCGGCCGCCATGACAGTGTCAGAGTCGGTGTTCCGCCTTGAGGTGACCGCGTCGGGCCAGGCGGCCCCAGTCCCTCCCATTTCCTTAGGCGGCGAATACTACCTGCGCGGCGAGCTGAGCGCCGAGCTGCCCTCGTTGCAAGGGCGGCCGCCCCTGCAACTACGCATGCGCATCAACGCACGGTAGCTCTCAACGGCTGATAAGGCAGCGGTGTGGGGCGCTTCGGCGCCACGCCAGAAGTAAGATACCAAGATAATAAGACTGCATAAGAACCCCACTCTGGGGGCCGCTAGAGGCCCTCGCAACCCTGGGTTTTCGGAGGTGGCCTTCCCGATCAACACCATGTGCCGAGGAAACGCCCAAGACTCGCCCGCACAGCCGACGACACTCAGCGTGCAATGACTGTCGCCCAGGACTGTCCCGGCGCCATCGCGAATTACGCTGCCTTCACGCTGACCTTGAGGTTCAACCCTGCTGCCGTGACTTCGGCTTGCAGCGCAAGCGCAACATATTGTGATTCGAGGTAACCAAGCTTGCGTGCCCAGGCCGCCGCTCGCTCGACGCTCACTTTCCGCCGGCCCTTCTCCACGTCGCAAAGATAGGCACGAGACACACCGAGGCGGCGCGCAAAGGGTTCAAGCGTCATCTCTTCGGCAAGACGCGTCGACTCGATCATAAGACCGAAGGTAAGAGGCCCTCCGATGAGTTTTTCTAAGTGCCTCCGTGCATCGATTGGCTTTCGCTTCTGAACCTTTTTCTTCTTGCTCGCCATACGTCACCTCTCCAATCAATACCTGTGCTTATTCACTTCCTCAACTCGAACGAACTCCGCGGCCCCATGCACCTCAACGTAGATAGCGCGATACGCGCGATTCAGCCTAATCGAGCGCTGGCCCTTTCGAGCGCCTTTGAGCGGCTCATCATGGTAGCCAGGAACCCTGCGAACTTCCTCAAGACCCCGCAGTACCACTGCGTCGACCCAGCCAAGCAGCTTGACCTGATCGCCTTCGGGACAGTGCGAAGGCCCTTAGCTGCTCCTTCGCTGAGAACTACCGCCCTGATCACGCATCACTACATGTACCCCTGAAGCGGGTATATGTCAACGGATTTGTTACCAGGCAGCAAGGGCAGAAGCCTTGGCGCTTGCAGGAGAGAGCTACGAGTTGCTAATAGCCGCAGGTGCGGCAAACGAGGACAACCTGCGGGCAGGAGCTAGTTGCGGTCCTCCATCCTAGCGTGCGCCAGCTGGGCCTATTGCTGGGCGTTAATCAGAATACGGTGGCGAGAGCCTCAAGAGTGGCGGCCGCTGCTCAAAAGGCTGGCCTTTCGAGTTCTGGGTCGATGACCCCACGCACTTCATCGGAGAGCAGCCGCCGGCCTCCTCTCAAGCCACTCCAGGCTCCGCCCAGAAGTAGCGCCCATTCCATGTTTTGCTGAAGTGAACACAACCGCCAAATAGCTCCAGACAGGGCGGCTTCAGGCCTTAGGACGCCCGGCCGGAGGCTCCGAGGAGCTTGCCGGTGGGGCCTCCCCACCCAAACGCTTGGCAATCTGGGAAAGATCGATACCTGTAGCTGCCTTTAGCTCTTCCCCCGCGCGGATCCACTTCAGCGAGAGGTCGCTCGCCGAAGAAGATTGAGGGAGCACGCTGAGGGACTCGATGGTGAGCTTGTGGCTGGCACCCGAGAGCTCCGAAAGGAGCGGCAGAACGTGCTGCAGGGCGACCATCTCCGGGGAGCTCGGCCCTCCGCCGCGATAAGCTTGGACTAGCTGCCGCAAGCTTTCGGCCTCCGCCCGTCCCCGTTCGATGATGCTCGCGGCATCTCCTTGCGCCTTCTGTTCCGCGGCGCGCTGGCGCGCCAAGGCCGGCTGGATAACGTCGGCATCCAGGCGACGCTTCTCTCGCGGAGCTCGCGCCTTCTGACGCTCCACCTCGGCGCGTGTCTGCGCGACTTCCGCCAACACCTCCCCTTCCGCTTCTCCAATCAGCGCTTCACGTCGACTCTTGGCGTCAGCAATGCGCTTGCTGGTTTCTTCGCGGGCCACCTTCAGATCGGCATCGAGCTTAGCGACCTGGCTCCCACTCCAATTGAGCGCTTGCTGGACCAGGGCGTCGGCACGCGCCTGAGCTTCGGCAACGGCCTGCTCCATATTGAGCGTGGCACCTCGGATCCGACCGATGCTGGCCAGGTAGTTCACTTCGTCGGTGACGTTTTGGATTTTAAGTGTGTCGAGCACGAGGCCCATGCGGCTCATGTCATGCTCGGCCTCCTCAAGGAGCTTCTGCGCGAACTGCAGCTTGTCCTCGTTGACTTCTTCGGGTGTGAGGCTCGCCAAAACTCCCCGCAGATTGCCTTCGAGTGTCTCCTTGGCAATGAAATAGATCTCACGCGGCGTTCGCCCCAGGAAGCGTTCAACCGCGTTGATGAGAAGTGGTTCCTCTCCCGGCAGCTTGACGTTCGCGACACCCTGAACTGTGAGCGGAATGCCGCCTTTGCTGAAGGCCCCCGTCACATTCACATCCACCGTGAACATGCTGAGGTCCATGCTGTCCACAGCCTCGACGATGGGCTTACGAAGCGATCGCCCCCCGCGTACGAAACGATAACCTAGAACGGCACCGTCGCGCTGACGCGTGGTGCCGCTAAAGATCAGCACCTGGTTCGGGTTCGAAACGAACAACAGCCGGCGGACCATCGCCACGAGTAGCCCAACCACGACCAGCGCGACGGCGCCCAGTGATAGCAAGATAACAGAGCCGTCCATGCTCAGACCTCCCTCGACTGAATGCCTGCTGGCAGCTCATCTGCCTCGGCCAAGTTGCCTGGTTTGGATGAAGGGCCGGCGGCAAGATCACCGCGCAGCAAGCGGTCCATGTCTACCCCGACGACCATGCCCGTCTGCCGCAGCACCTCACGAACGGCCACGGGAAAGCTCGCGACCGCGGCTGAATAACTAGCGCCGTCTCCGCCATCGACCACGTTCAAGCGCTTCACCTCCGTGTTTTTCACGCGCTGGACGCTGGATTCGACGAACTCGCGCAAGTGCTGCAAGACGTAGAGGTCGCGACCGTCCGGGCCCGCGGCCTTCCATTGTTCGGAAAGCGAACGCAGAGCCTCAGCTCGTGCCCGCCCCTCTTCGAGCCGGGGAGCGGCGTCGGCACGCGCGCCCGCCTCGGCTGACAGGCGTTGGGCCTCGGCAGGCAAGAAGACATCGCACTCAAGCCGAAGCCTCTCGAGCTCCGTCCGCAACAGCTGCAGCTCCTGTTCGGCGGTCGCGCGGGCGGTCTCCGGGGCAACTGCGGCTTCGTTCTCGATGGCTTTAGCCTCGGCTTCGAGCTTAGCAAGCTCGGTTCTCAGCTGGTTGCGCTTCACCAGCACCTGCGCCTCGGCTTGCTTTTTCGCTGATTCAGCGCGTTGCCGTGCATCGGCCTCCGCCTCCGCGATCAGCTGATTGGCGCCATTTTCAGCGTTCTGCGCATCGCGGATCATGCGCGCGATACGCGCGCGACCCAGATTGTTCAGGTACCCCTGCTCATCGCTAACGCTTTGGATCTTGAGCACATCCAGCTCAATGCCCAGCTTGTTGAAGTCGTCCTCGGCACACTTGACCAAGGTACCCGCGAACTTCAAGCGGTCCTCATTGACCTCTTCTGGGGTTAACTCGGAGACGACCTCCCGCAACACGCCCTCCAAGGTTTGCTGAGCTACCGCGCCGATCTCCCCATGTGTCATCGACAAAGAGCGTTCGATGGCGTTACGCATGTAGCGGGGATTGCTGGAGACCTTCACATTGGCAATGGCGTGCACGGCGAGCGGAATACCTCCTTTCGAGTACGCATTTTGAACTTCGACCTGGACGGGAATGAGGCGCATGTCCATGCGCGCCAAGGTTTCGAGAACGGGAATGCACACGCCTCGACCCCCGTGCAGCACCTTGTAGCCAACCTCCGACCCGTCCGGCAGCCGGTGGCGCCGGCCGCTGATCACGACGATCTCGTTGGGACGACAGATCACCACGATCTTGGAGATCACGGCCATGAGAATCGCTAACCCTACCAGCACAAACAGAGCGCCGCCCACGGCAACCATGCCAACCCCATTACTGCTCGACATCAGCTCTTCCACCTCGAATGCTCCGTCCTCCCGCTTGGCGGGCATTTTATTAGGCCCAGGGCCGGCACCGTACTGGATCGGGCGCACGGCAGCTAGGGTAGGAGTTCCTCGGGAACTCGGCTCACCTGCGCAACCCCGCCTCGCAGCTCATCCACCAGCACCCAGGCGCCCACCGCGAGTTCGGCGTCGTCTGTCGTTGCCACCAGATCCGTAGACTGACCCTTGTGTTCAATACGGATCTTTCCCTGCCGCGTGGGTGAGCACGGCAGGAGTACGCGGCCCACACGCCCCACCAGCTCGTCGGTTTGAGAGCCGGTGTTCGGTGAGTTCCGCGCCAAGGCTCGAAACACCCACGAGGCACCAGCACCCGACGCAACCCCCATTCCAAGGGCCAAAATTAGCGTGCTCAGTGCCCCGGCCACCTGCGCCACACTGAGCAACGATCCGGTGAGGCCGAAAGCCAACGCGGCGAAGATCCAGAACCTGAGGGTAAGCACGATCCAGAGGGGACCACTCGAAAGATGGGCATCCCCCTCCGTGTCCGAATCACCGCTACTCCCGGCGTCGGCGCCAGAGGTCGAACCGAAGAGCTGGAGGAGCGCGGCCCCCAAGCCAAAGATTAACGCCGCCAGGTAAATGAAGCCCACTAGCGTGAGCCTAACCGAACGGGGCAATGCGCTCAACGTCCCGGACCGCGAAGAAGGCCCCAAGCCTGCTTAAGAACCAGGCCATCCAGTTGATCCCCTTCGGGCCCCGTGTCACAAGTTTCGCAATGCAACTTTACCTGCTTCACCGCTGCCCTTTCGGACACCGAGCGTCGATCGCGTTACTGGAGAAACAGCTGCCCTTCGAACCGATTTTCTTCTCCAGAGCACAGCGGCCCCCGGAGCTTGAGGCCGTGGGACCCTACGCGAAGTCACCCACCTTGTTCGACGGCGACGTTCAGGTGTGGGATTCGCAGATCGTCCTCGAGTATCTCGAGGACCGCTACCCCGAGCGTCCGCTCATGCCTAGGGACGGGGCCGGGCGCGCCGAGGCGCGTATGCTGGAGGCCCGCGCTGACAAGGAACTTGGATCGAAGCTCGACGTCCTCGTGGCGGAGACTCTCTTCAAACCGAAACGGGACGAGGCGAAGATTGCCGAGGTCATCAGCGAGCTCCTCGCGGCGCTCAAGGACTGGGACCATCACCTCGAGGGCCGCACGTTCCTTGTTGGAGACGCGCTCAGTCTTGCAGATGTCACCCTCTACTCGATCTTCCCGTCCCTGCACGGGCTCACCGGCACCGAGATCCCCTCACAAAGGCCGCACCTGCGCGCCTGGCACGAGCGGATGACTGCACGCCCCAGCTCCAGGCTTCTCGCGCCGCAGAGCTGACGCGCTAACCAGCAAGCGCTGAGAGATGGGCCGATTTCCAGTTGGTTTCTTCGACCTCGAGGTCCGGCACGCTGTCCGCGACGATACCGCCCCCAGAGAAATAGTGGGTTTCGCCAGTCTCGCGGTGACGAGTGAGCGTGCGGATCGCCATCCCCAGGCGCACACCGCCGTTCTCCCGAATCATCCCGAACGCACCTGTGTATAGACCGCGCCGATCGGCCTCCAGCTCGGCAATCAGCTCCATGGCCCGGGATTTCGGGGCCCCGGTGACACTGCCGCTTGGAAGCAGAGCCAAGAAGAGCTGTTCGCGCGTCGCGGTGGGCGACAACTGCGCCACGACTCGCGCGCCCCGATGGTGCACGCTGCGAAAACTCTCCACTTGAAAGCCACCAGCTAACTGCACGCTGCCGGTGGCAGCGATTCGGCCGAGATCATTGCGGACCACATCCACCACCATCGCAAGCTCCGCTTGCTCTTTCGGATCAGAAGCGAGCTCTGCCCGCAGCTGCTGATCGTAAAGTTCCGTGACTCCGCGCGGGCGTGTGCCTTTGATGGGAATAGATTCGAGCGCCCCGGTGGCGGCTAGAGACAAGAAAAGCTCGGGCGACGTAGCCATCACCTCTATCTCGTTCAGCGCGAGAACGGCACAGAACGGCCCATCCGTGCGATCCAGCAGCTTTTCAAGCACATCCACGGCCCGCCCTTCCAACTCAAACACTGCGCGCCGCGCCAAGTTAACCTGATAGATTTGTCCGGCGGCAATCTGAGCAAGTGCCGACCGGATACGTTGAAGATGCGTCCCTGGGGGCTCCGGATCACCCTTCCCCAGCAGGCGTACCGCAGAAGGCTCAACTGGGGACGCCTTCAGCACTAACTGCTTCAACGCTTCGCCCCGTTCGCGGTCAGTGCCCACAATCCGCACCCCCCCGTGCACTTCGATCACGGCCCCGTAGCGGCGCCACTCGGGCTGAATCAGATGAGGCAGAGCACGTGGATCGGCTGAAGCACCGCGCTCCACGCCTCGACCTACCTCATACGGCAACACCCCGATCCAACGTGGAAACTCGGCTTGCAAGCTGTTGTCCAAACGCAACTGCGGTTCAGGATCGAGCCCATTCGAAATCTCACACGCGTCACACGCGACGTACGCGGGTGTGGTGCCCGAAGTATCCAGCAGCAGTGCCAAATCTGGCCGTTCACTCAAGCTCCGCGCAATCCCGATCGCATCCGCCGGAACATCGAGCCCAAGCTCGAAATAGCCGGAGTTGCTCACAGCTGCACCAGCTCACCGCGCGTGGTCACGATCGCATTCTTGAGTGGCGCATAGGCAGTGGCGCCGGGCCACACCACGCAGTTTTCCAGCATTCCCACGCCGAGCACTCGAGCCCGCGCACCGATCACCGAGCGGCGAGTGCTGACGCCTGGACCCAGGCTAGCGCCCTCCCCCAACCAACTCCCCCCTGCTTCAACTTCTTTCTCGAGCCAGTTGATGTTAGCCTGTAAGTAAGCCTGAGGTGTCCCGAGATCCTGCCAAGGACTTTCGGAACGGACCACCTGCACCTGCCCCTTGGCGCGCAGCCGCGGCAAGATAAAATCGCCAATCAAACAGCCCTCTTTCGCCAACTTCGGAAGGTGATTCCATTCGAGCGCCATCACCCCTACGTAGTCCCCCTCCCAAGCAACCGGCGCAAAAGCTTCCCCGCGCAGCCGCGCCACGTTAGAATCTGCACCGACGCCCACACTACCCAGTTGAGCGGCACGCGCTACCTGCAGTGCAGGCGCGCCATTCGCCACGGCAGCCAAAAGTGGCTCGATGGCGTAGTCCGTCAAGATATCCCCGTTGCATACAATTATAGGTTCCGTTTCAAACCACGATTTAGCGCTGACCAGGCCGCCGAGCGTGCCAAGCAGCCAGCGTTCGCGCAGGATCTTGACCGGGATCGGGGCGCCCCTCGTCAGGGCGTCAAACTGCTCCGGGTGGCGATGCGCATTGATGACCACGCGCTGAACGCCACTCTTAGCCAGCGCCAACACAATATGGCTGAGTAGCGGGCGAGAGCCGACCGGGACGAGGGGTTTCGGCAGTTCATCGGTGAGCGGACGAAGCCGACTGCCAAAACCGGCTGAGAGCACCATTGCGGTGAGCACGCCTTGCCATTCTGCCTTCTTTTGGTGCCGCAGTAAAGGCGTGAGTGCTCACCAAGGGACCGCCATTCGAGGGGCAAAGCTCGCCTTCCCCTCAGCGAGTGTGCTACGCGACCCCGCATGCGCACCCGGCAAAGCTCAGCTCTTTTCGCCCTCCTCGGCACGGCGCTCCTGGGTTTGGCGTGCGGAACCGACGCCGTCGGTGTGGAAGCCTGCCGGAAAATTGAGGATGCCCGCTGTACGCGGTTCCACGGCTGCGAGCTGATCGCAGATCTGGCAGCTTGTCAGCGCTTTTATCGGGATCAGTGTTTGGGCGGGGTGCCAGGGAAAGTGACGCCGAACGCCTCCCAGGTGAACAGCTGCGTAGCCGCGATTACTGAAGATGTAACCTGTGGCGTGGCGAAGGCTCCAGAAAAGTCAAACGCCTGTGCATTCTTAATCCCTGTTCCCTCGGCTGGCTCAGCCGGCGCCGCTAGCGCGAAGTAACAGGACTCGAATGAAAATCGTTCTCTCTTCCAGCACCAAGGCAGCCCTGATCCTCGCAACGCTCGCAGCAGCTGGCGCCGGCGGATGTTTCGCTTCGGGTCTCTCCTCAGGCGAAGTCGTGCGGCCAACGTTGGTGGCGATCGATCCCTTAGATTTTCTCGGTAGGCTGACCTGCAGCGACCAGCCAGGCACGCTTCGGCGTTATGTAGCAACCTTCAGCGACGTGACCGGCGCCGCAGGGGCTGCCTCGACACTCGGGACTCTGGCATCCGGACTCTCGGTTGCAGGCAGCAGCGGAACGGCTGGGGCGGCTGGAGCGGCTGGAGCGGCTGGGGTGGGCGCCGCTGGCGCAGCGATGAGTGCCGCTGGGGCCTCAGGCAATGGGATCCCACTCCCAAGTTCGGAGCCCGTGGGCTGCTCGCGGATCGTGGTGACCTCTGACATCACCCTCGGCAACTTTTACGCCGTTCAGATCGACGGTTACGAGCAAACCACATTAACGCCCGTTCAACCGGGCAGCCGACAGATGTCAGACGCCACAGGCCAGGCCGTTCTTCCGCGTTGGACCACCCACTGCGACGAGCGCCCAGTGGAAGCCGTCAACCGCGCTACGCAATTCATCCGATTTTGTGCGCCGCTCGTGGATCACGGCGCAAACTCAACAGCACCGTGATGCCTCCCTCAACTGCTGCTCCACAATTAGGCCTTCCCCGCCCCGGGCGTGCACTCACCGCGGTGCTTGTCTCCCTCTTCTCAGTCTGGCTGAGCTTCGCGCTGGCTCTCAATTGGGCGAATGTGCCGGAAAGCATTTTTCGGCTTTTCTGCGGGAACACGCGCTTGATCCTGGAGGGCGAGCTCTGGCGCTTTGCGACGGCACCCCTGGTGCATGTCGCTTCGGGCTCCATCGGCCACATTCTTAGCGTACTCTTGGGTTTGTATTTCCTGGGCACGGCCTTGGAAGAAGCTTGGGGTGGCGCACGCTTTCTGCGTTTCTTGTTGGCGTCAACGTTCTTCGCTTATGGAGTTCAGCTTGTCTTTGAGCTGCTCTTGCCGGCCAGTTTTTCCGCAAAGCTGGTAGGCGACTATTGGTTCGGGGCCATGCCCGCTGTGGAAGCGACAGCGATCGCCTGGGCACTCAGTTTTCGGAACAGCACCGTGCGGCTGGCGTTCGTATTGCCGATCTCATCACGAGGGCTGGTGGTCGTGGTGGTGGCGTTAAGCCTGATGTATTTGATCGCTGGTGCGATGCCGCCGTCGGGTCATGTCGCTGTTTTTTCCGGGATGGCTGCTGGTTGGCTGTTTGGGGGCGGCACTCCCTCGCCACTCCGCCGCTTCTATCTCAAGTTTCGGCTACGCCAGCTGGATCGCGAAACCATGACGGCTCGACAACGGAATAAAGAACGCGCCAAGGCCGCCGGTTTCGAGGTGCTCAAAGGCGGCGCTGCAAGTAAGCCAAAGCCCCTGAAAAAGGGCGACAAGTGGTTGAATTAGCAGGTGCGTTGACGCCTCCGGGGGCGGTTGCTATTCCGCATCGGAATGCGAGTTGTTCTCGATTCTGAAAGCGCCGACCTGGGACTCCAAAGGGTTGCGCGGGAAATTGTTGAACGGCATCGAGGTACTGAGGGGCTGGTTTTGATTGGAGTGCGGCGCGGCGGTGTCCCACTTGCCAAGAGCCTGAAGGCCCTGTTGGAGGGTATCGGCCAGGGCGAAATTGCTTCGGGTTTAGTGGACATTACGCTCTACAGAGATGATGCGGCCACCGCGCTGCCCAATCCGCGGATCGGTCCGAGCGAGGTCCCCGTGTCGCTGGAAGGCAAGCGCGTGGTGCTGGTGGATGATGTGCTCTTTACGGGGCGCACGATTCGAGCGGCGATGGATGCGCTGATGGATTATGGGCGCCCGAAGTGTATCGAGCTCTGCGTGCTGATTGATCGAGGCGGCCGCGAGCTACCGATCCAGGCTGATTACGTGGTTCGCAAGTTGGAAATATCGCCAACCGAGCGTGTCGATGTCGGTCACGATGGCCCAGGATTTTATGCCGTTGTGCAGGACTCATCCGCCCCTAGCCTACCGCCAAAACCATGACCCAACCGAACTTGCGGCACCTGCTCAGTATTCGCGACCTAGATTGCGCGTCAGCGCTTTCGTTACTCGAAGCAGCAGCGGCTTTCCTTGAAGTCACGCGCCGTCCAATTCGCAAGGTGCCCACGCTGCGCGGTAAGACCATCATCAATTGCTTCTTCGAAGCCTCCACTCGTACCCGCACCTCGTTCGAATTGGCCGGGAAACGCCTGAGTGCGGACGTGGTGAACATCGCCGGCTCATCTTCCAGCGCCACCAAAGGTGAAACGCTGATGGATACGCTGCGCACGCTCGATTCCATGCACGCCGATGTTATCGTGCTACGCCATCCAGCATCCGGGGCGCCTGCCTATGTGGCCCAACGCACGCGCGCCGCCATCGTGAATGCGGGCGATGGCATGCACGAACATCCTACCCAAGCCTTGCTCGATGCCTTCACGATTCGCACGCACAAAGGCAGCGATTTTTCCCGCATCAAAGTCGCCATTTGCGGCGACATCGCCCACAGTCGCGTGGCCCGCTCCAATGCGCTCTTGCTCACCATGTTGGGCGCTGAGGTGCGGCTGATGGGGCCGCGTACGTTGTTGCCGCACCGCGCGGAGGCTTTGGGCTGCAAGGTGTTTGATCGTTTAGAGCCAGCGATCGAGGGTGTTGATGTGGTGATGATGCTCCGCATTCAGCAAGAGCGACTCGCCGCGGGTGCCGCATTCTCCACGCTCCGCGAGTACGCGCGCGTCTTTGGGTTGAATGCTCGGCGCTTGGAGCTTGCAGCGAAAGGCGCGATCGTGATGCATCCCGGCCCCATGAATCGTGGCGTGGAGATTTCCGAAGAAGTCGCCGATGGGCCCGGCAGTGTCGTTTTGGGCCAGGTGGAAGCGGGTGTTGCGGTGCGCATGGCCGTGCTCTATCGCTGTGCCAGTGAGCCTGAGCAGCCCTTCGAAGGTTAGCGCCCCGATTCTGGGCGTTGAACGATCTGAATGGTGGCATCGGCACCGCGTTCTTTCGTGACCACTTTGAGCAGGTTGCATGTACACGGGCCCGCAAACCTCCTGCGTATCCGTAAAGTTTAAAACAACCACAGCAAGCACGAGCGGGGTTGAAACCATCCCTTCCTAGCGCTCGCAAATTCGCCATGAAGTGGTGACAATTTCGCCATGCAATGGCGAATTTGTAAGCGATCTTTGCGCTTTTACCCCCCATTCCTGCCCAGCACTGCCGAGCAAAGGCTTCGTACAAGCTGTGCCGGCGGTGGATGTTTCGGCTATCAGCGACCGGACAAGGACGATCGTGGTGGCGCCTGGGTATTCGTCGTCAGTCCAATGGAAAGGCACTAGCCTGGCTTGAGATCGATCTGCTCCACCTCGGAGACATTCTCTCCAAGGAAGCGCCGTGCCGATTCTGAAAAACCCGAAGGCAGATCGGTAACGAGCAGTTTCAGGCGAGTGCCAAGCGGTGGGCTTGGGCTCGCACCGATACGCGCTACGGACAGCAACTGAACCACGTTCTCGGCGGTGGCGAGCGCGCCATCCACCACAGGGATCGGCCTCCCCGCTAAGCGTTCAGCCACTTCCGCAATGATTGGTTTCAACAGCGGATAGTGCGTGCATCCGAGGACGATGACTTGAGCGCCCGCGCCAATCAACTCGCCGACGTAGCGCTCCACAGCCAGCCGTGGCACCTCGCCTTCGAGCCAACCTTCCTCCACCAACGGCACTAAAAGTGGAGCTGCGCGCGCCACCACTTCATAACGGGTGGAAAGCTGACTTACCGCACGGGGATACGCGCCCGAAGCGATCGTGCCCTGAGTGCCCAAAACACCGATGCGAGGGGCTCCCTTGAAGGTTGGGCTAGAAAGCAGGTGATCCATCGTTGAAACCGCAGCTTGCGCCCCAGGACCGATCACTCCAATCACCGGCAAATCCAACTCCGCGCGCAGCATCTCCACCGCCACGGCACTTGCCGTATTGCACGCGATCACAAGGGCTTTCACTTGCCGCTCAACCAACACCGCAGCACAACCACGCGAGTAGCGAAGGACTGTTTGCGCAGAACGCGTGCCGTACGGGACACGCGCCGTATCACCCAGGTAAACCACATGCTCATTCGGCAAAGCTTGGAGCAGCGCGTGAACCACGGTGAGCCCGCCCAGGCCCGAGTCAAAAACGCCGATAGCGCGCGGATCCGGCATTGTTTTGGCCTTGGAAAGCCTAAGCTTCGACCCGGATCAGGCGTGGCTTAGACTTCAAGAAGGGCCCCGCCTGAATTGCCAGGATGGCCTTTTGAACGGCTGCTTCCCGACAGGTGTGGGTGATGAGCAGCACGTGCACCTCATTCTCGGTGTCGCCAGCCTGACCTTGCTGGAACATTTGCTCAATGCTCACGCCATGATCGCCCAGCGCGCCGGCAATGAAGCTCAAGACACCGGGCCTGTCGGCGACATCGAAGCGCAGGTAGTAGCGCGTGCTGAGCTCATCCAGCGATGCCAGCGGACGCTCCTTGAATTGAATCGCGCGGGTTTGGCGGCCAGGCTCGCCCTCGCGCATCGAACGCGCCAGATCCAGAATATCCGAGACCACACTCACAGCCGTTGGCATGTCCCCCGCCCCGCGACCCACCAGGAAACACGGACCGAGCGCTTCACCGGTGAT
>Ga0335394_10003381_pt1 | contig 18100 bp, 18 predicted proteins | sample MAT03_FD_205741 | JGI IMG/M metagenome (GOLD analysis project Ga0335394, IMG submission 205741) | Freshwater microbial communities from Lake Fryxell liftoff mats and glacier meltwater in Antarctica - MAT-03 (spades assembly) (version 2) ... | reverse complement strand
TATCCGGCCCTCACGACCACCGGCGTGCTGTGGCACGGCGTGGCCAGGGCCTACGAAGAGATCGAAGGCAGGGCGCAGTAGCGTTGTGGTCGCGGCTGCAGGGCTTCCCTAGTTGGTCGGCACGAGTTCCAGGGAGGCGGCGAACGTGTCAACGGCGAAGGCGTACAGCCCACGGTCGAACGTCGCCAGGACGCCCCTGTGGCGCCTCGCCAACGACAGCAGATACGCGTCGGTCACCTGCCGATGGTCGCGCAACCGTACTTCCACACCCTTCATGCATGCCGGCACTGACACTTGCTCGCTCCAGAACTCGTGGGCCGGATGCTGCAGATTCACGTCCAGCAGGGCAACGGCGTCACGCGGAGACAGGGCCTCGCGCGAGAACGCCGCGTTCGACGTGAGCCGTACGAAGCCGAGCTGAGTGACGGGACAGGTCGCCCACCGCGCCCGGCCACGGGCACCGAACCAGGCATGCGCCGCGTCGTGATGCTCGTGCGCTGGCCAAAGCAAGGCGGTCAGAATGTTCAAGTCGAGCAGCGCAGTCGTCACAGTGGCTCGTCGCGCAGGCTGTCGACGAGAGCGGCGGTGATTCTGGGCGACCGTCGGGACAACCGCACGACCCGCAGCCCCGTGCGCGCTTCCGTGATCAACGGCCGATCGGCCGCCTGCCTCACGAGTTCACTGACGGCGCGCCCCAGGGTGACCCGGTGGCGCTGCGCGTAAGCCACAGCGACTTTCATCGCATCGTCTTCGAGTTGCAGTGTCGTTCTCGGCACGATGACATCGTCACACATTTTAGATGCACGATGAGTCGAACATGCATCAGATTGCCATTCTGATGCGGCCGCTTGAAATTGTAATTCTACCAAAACCATCCGCACGCACCCGCGGCGACGCGTCGATGGCCCGAGGTCGCCGCAGGACCGAGTGCCTGTGGGGCGCCAGCTCGCGAGGGCCAGCGACGATACTGGTCCGTCGGCGCGGAGCGGGCCCGCAGCCGCACCGGCATGGGCTGCAGCTGACCTGGAACCCCCAGACACCGGGCCGCATCGCTCATGCGGAAGTTTTCGTCTATCCTCAAGTCTGTGTCATTGCACGAGAACCATGCCGCGCGAGTCCGACGCGCAGTCGTCGTCTTGCTGGCCAGCCTCAGCCTGGCCGGCTGCTCAATCAAGACCTTTGCGGTCAACAAGTTAGGCGACACTCTATCGGCCCCTGGGCCGTCGGTGTATACGACCGACGACGACCCGGAACTCATCCGTGCGGCGCTGCCCTTCTCGCTGAAGACAGTGGAGTCGCTGCTACAGGCCTCGCCCAACCACAAGGGACTGCTGCTCACGGCCTGCTCCGGCTTCACGTCCTACGCCAACGCCTTCGTGCAACTCGACGGCGAAGCCCTCGAATCGACCAACTACGAGGAGAGCGAGCGGCTCAAGGCGCGTGCCCGGAAGCTCTATCTGCGCGGCCGCGACTACTGCATGCGCCGCGTGGAGCTGAAGCGCCCCGGCCTGCGCGCGGCGCTCTCGACCAATCCGGCTACCGCTCTCGGCACCGTGAAGTACGATGTCGACGAGCTCTATTGGCTCGGCGCGGCGTGGGGCTCGGCCATTGCCGTGGGCGTGGACCAGCCGGATCTGGTCGCCGACTTCCCCGTCGTACGCACGCTGATGGAGAAGGCGCTTGCGATCGACGAAGACTACGCCGCCGGCGCCATCCACGAGGTGTTCATCACGCTCGACGGCATGTCGCCGTCGATGGGCGGTGATGCCGCCCGCGCGCGCACCCACTTCGAGCGCGCCGTGGTGCTGTCGCAGGGCAAGTCGGCCTCGGCCTACGTGGCCATGGCCGTGAGCGTCGCGCAGCCGGCCGGCAACAAGGAAGAATTCGAGAAGCTGCTGGCCCAGGCGCTGGCCGTGAATCCCGACGACGTGCCCGACACCCGCCTGGCCACGCTGATTGCGCAGAAGCGCGCGCGCCTCCTGCAGTCGCGCATCGACGAGCTGTTCACCGAAGAGGAACTCCTGCAATGACACCCACCGTCCGTTCGTGCTTCGCTGCCCTCCTGCTGCTCTGCGCCGCCACCGCGGCCAGCGCCCAGACGACGATTCGCCTGGCGTCGCCGGCACCGCTCGGTTCGGTGTGGCACAAGGCCCTCAAGCAGTTCGAGGCCGACGTGCGCACCGCCACCGGCGGGCGCGTCGTCATCCGCGTGATCGGCGCCGCGCAGGACGACGAAGCCACCATGATCTCGAACATGAAGATCGGCCGGCAGCACGCCGCCTCGATCACCGCCGTCGGGCTCGCGTCGGTCGACAACGCGTTCAACATCTTCACCATCCCGATGTTCTTCTCGACCTACGAGGAGTACCGCGGTGTGCGGGCCAAGCTGGAGCCGATGCTGAAGGCCAAGCTCGAGGCCAAGGGTCTGGTGCTGCTCAACTGGGGCGACACCGGCTGGGTCTACTTGTTCAGCAAGGAGCCGGTGCCGAACGTCGACGCGCTGAAGAAGACCCGCCTCTACACCAGCGCGGGCGACGATCAGTTCGTGCAGCTCTACAAGCAGAACGGCTTCAACCCGCGGCCGCTGCCGTTCTCGGAGGTGCAGAGCGGCCTCATGACGGGTCTGCTCGACGCCGTGCCGTCCACGCCACTCGCGACGCTCGCCTTCCAGTGGTATCGCAACGTGCCCCACATGCTCGACGTGGGCGTGGGGCCGCTGGCCGGCGCCACGGTGGTTGACGCCAGGGTCTGGAACACGATTGCCGACGCCGATCGGCAGCAGGTGCTCGCCGTGGCCAAGAAGATTCAGGACGGCCTGGAGCGCGACGTGCCTCAGCAGGACGATCAGGCCCGGGCCGAGATGCTGAAACGCGGCTTGAAGGTGACCGTCCCTGACGCCGCCACCGCCAAGACCTTCCGCGACATGGCCGACAAGTTCGCCGTGTCGATGCGCGGCCTGATCGTGCCGGTCGAGGTCTACGACCAGGGCCTGCGGGAACGCGAGGCGTTCCGCAAGAGCCGCGGCGCCAAGTGACCGTCGACCCGAACGCGCCGGCCGAGGCCCGGGGCGTTGACGACAGCGCGATCAGCCAGATCGAGCACGGGTTCTCGGTGCTCGCACTCGCGCTGCTCACGCTGTTGCCGATTGCCGAAATCGTGCTCCGGCGGTTCGACTCGGGCATCCCCGGTGGCACGCCGTTCGTGCAGCACCTCACGCTGGTCGTGGCGCTCGTGGGTGGCGCGCTCGCGGCGCGCGACGATCGGCTGCTGGCGCTGGCGACCGGCTCGTTCCTGCCCGCCGGCCACATTACCACCGCCGCCAAGGCCCTGGCCGGCTTCGTGGGCGCGGCCGTGTCCGCGCTGCTCGCGCGCGCGGGCGTCGACCTGGTGCGCGTCGAGCGAGAGGCCGGCCGCACCATCACGGAGGGCGTGCCCGTGTGGGCCTTCCAGGTGCTGCTGCCCGTGGCCTTCGCGGTCATCACCTGGCGCATCGTGCGCGCCTCGTACCAATCGCATGTGGCCGCCGGCGTGGCCGCGGCGCTCGGGGCGGGGCTCGGTCTCTACCTCGGCGCCGGGCTGCCCTTCAATTGGACCGATCCCTTCTCGGCGGTGATCGAACAGGCCGCCCAGCCCGTGCTGCCAGGCGGGGCAGACTCGTATCTCTGGTGGCTGCTGGCGCTCTTCCTCGGCGGCGTGGCCGGCGCGCCGATCTATGCGCTGCTCGGTGGCGCGGCCGCCATCATGTTCCTGTCGGAAGGCGTGCCCGGGTCAGCCATCCTCATCCAGACCTACCAGCTCTCGACCAAACCCACGCTTGCGTCGATTCCGCTCTTCACGCTCGTCGGAGTGCTGCTCGCCGAAGGCGGCGCGCCGCATCGGCTGCTGCGGGTGTTCCGGGCACTCTTCGGCTGGTTCCCCGGCGGCACGGCGGTCGTGTGCGCGATGCTGTGCGCGTTCTTCACCGTGTTCACCGGCGGCTCCGGCGTGACCATCCTGGCGCTCGGCGGCTTGCTCTATCCCGCGCTCGTGAAAGACGGCTACGGCGAGAAGTTCTCGCTCGGCCTGCTCACGGCCTCCGGGTCGCTCGGCTTGCTGCTGCCGCCCGCGCTGCCGCTCATCCTCTACGGCATCGTGGCGCAATCGCCGATCGAAGACCTGTTCATCGGCGGCATCGTGCCCGGCATCCTGCTGATTGGCATGACGTCGGCGTGGGGCATCCGCGAGGCCATCGTCGCCAAGGTGCACCGGCCCGCCTTCGCCTTCAGCGAAGCCGGCGCGGCACTCTGGGACGCCAAGTGGGAACTGGCGCTGCCGGTGGTGATTGTGGGCGCGCTCTTCAGCGGCTTTGCCACCACCGTGGAAGCCGCCGCCATCGGCGCGCTCTACACGTTCTTCACGCAGGTGATCGTGCATCGCGACCTCGCGATCGGCAAGGACATCAGCCGCGTGGCGGCGGAATGTTCGTCCACGGTGGGTGGCGTGCTGCTCATCCTCGGCGTGGCGGTGGGCCTCACGAGCTGGATGATCGATGCCGACGTGCCGGGTCGCCTGCTCGAGCTCACGCAGCAGTACATCGAAAGCAAGTGGGCCTTCCTGCTCGCGCTGAACGGCTTCCTGCTGGTCGTGGGTTCGCTAATGGACATCTTCAGCGCCACCTTCGTGGTGGCGCCGCTGCTCGTGCCGTTGGGTCTGGCCTACGGCGTGCACCCCGTGCACATGGGCATCATCTTCATTGCCAACCTGGAGCTCGGCTACCTCACGCCGCCCGTGGGGCTGAACCTGTTCCTGGCGTCGTACAAGTTCCGCAAGCCGCTGCTCGAAGTGGCCGCCGCGTCGTTCCCCATGCTGCTCGTGCTCGGCTTCGGCGTGCTGGTCATCACCTACGTGCCCTGGCTCACCACCGGGTTGCTGCAGCTGATGGGCAGGTTGTGATGCGTGCCACCAGCTGATATCACAACGCGTGTCTGAGTGATACCATCCCATCATGGCTCGTGCCCGCCGCACCGCAGATCGGCTCGACGCGGACGCGGTCGCGCGCGTGCTGCTGCGCCTGCCCGTGGACCTGCATCGCGCCTTGGCCGCACAGGCCGCCCATGAACAGACGTCGGTGAACGAACTCTGCGTGCAGCGCTTGAGTGGCCCCGACCTGCCGTTCTTGCCCAGGCGTGACGTGGCGGCGCTGCTGGCCCGGGCGCGCGCTGTGGCCGGGCCGCATCTGCAGGGCGTTCTCGTACACGGATCGTTCGCGCGCGGCGAGGCCCGCGCAGCGTCGGACATAGACGTGCTGGTCGTGGTCGACCGCGCATTGGCGCTGACGCGCGCACTGTATCGACATTGGGATGGCGAGACGCTGTCGTGGGCAGGGCGAAGCGTGGATGCACACTTCACCCACGCGCCGGCTGAGCGCGCCCGGCCAGGCAGCGTGTGGTGCGAAGCGGCCACTGAAGGACTCGTGCTCTTCGACGCGACAGGTGACGTGTGGCAGGCCCTCGTCGCGGCACGCACGGCCATCGCCCAGGGCCACCTGGTGCGCAAGATCGTCCACGGTCAGCCCTACTGGACGGCGGCGGCCTGATGCAGAATCGCGACCTCTCCGCCGATCACCTCCGTCGCGCCACGGCCCGCCTCAGCGCGCTCGACGCGCTCTACGAGGCACGGAGTTGGGCCGATGTCGTGCGCGAGTCGCAGGAGGTCGTCGAACTTGCCCTGAAGGGTCTGCTCCGTGCCCACGGCGTGGAGCCGCCGCGCATCCACGACGTGGCCGACGTGCTGCTCGCGGAACAGGCACACCTGCCGGCCGCAGTGCGGCCGCAGATCGCGCGCCTGGCCGAGATCTCGCGCACGTTGCGGCGCGATCGCGAGCTGGCGTTCTACGGCGCGGAGGATCTGACGCCGTCAGATTTCTACAAGGAGCCCGATGCCGTCTCGGCCCGCGACGGCGCGCGGTTCGTGGTCACCACGGTGCGCCCGTTCGTGCGCTGACCGCGCCTCGCGCATCTCGCATGACGTTCGTCACACGCCAGCCACCGCCGCCTTCGGCGCCACCGAGAAATCCGTGAACCGGCGTCCCGACGGCACGGTGATGCACGCCGAGATCGTGGTCGGCGATTCGCTCGTCATGCTCGGGCAGGCCAACGACACCTGGATGGCGCTGAGCGGCGCGCTGGTGCTGACCTTCCGCGCGGTGACGGCCGCGCCTACCGCGCCTCGAGACGCTCGCCCGTCCACTTCGTGCGCTCCCGGTTGGTCGAGAGCTCGCCCTCGAGCGTGCCGTCGTCCTTCATGGTGGCGATGATCGGCCCGGCCTGAGCCGGCTGGTCGCCGTGCGAGAAACCAGCGCCGTCTTCGGGGCGCTCGCCCTTCAGCGTGAGCACGCCATCGACGTAGCAGGCCGCACTGATGACCCTCCACGAGCATCGTCCACACGCCGGTCAGATCCGTGAGCGAACCGGCCGGCGCGCGGGTGGCCGGTGGGTCCTGCGCCGACGCGCTGCGGCCCTGACGACGGCCGCGAGTGCGAGTGCAACGGGGACGGCGACACGCGTGCGGGTCATGCGAGGCCTCCGTGATGTCGTGTTCAGCGACACGGCCCACCGGTGCCGGATTCGGCCCACCGCAGCGTCGTCGCGCTACGATGCGGGCGGTGCCGTTTTCTCCTTCCGCCAAGAGCCGCCTCACCCGTCACGACCTGGGCCGCTTCCCCGGCGACACCCTGTTCCATCGCCTGGCCCGCGCCGTCTGCGAGGCCGAAGTGCTGCCGCGCAAGGAGCTCTACGAAGCGTGGGAAGTGGCGCGCCGCACCCGGCGGCTGTGTCGCGGCGGACGCGTGGTAGATGTGGCCGGCGGACACGGCCTGCTGGCTTACGTGATGCTGGTGCTCGACGACACGTCCCGCGAGGCGCACGTCGTGGATCCCTCCTCGCCGCTATCCGCGCAGGCTCTGCGCACGGCGCTGACCCGGGTGTGGCCCAGGCTCGCCGGCCGCGTGCACGTGCAGGCAGAGCCCCTCGCCGCCTTCACCCTCGCGCCTGACGACTTGGTTGTGTCGAGTCACGCCTGCGGCGCCCTCACCGATCGCGTGCTCGCTGCGGCGATGGCCGCACGGGCGCGCGTGGCGGTGCTCCCTTGCTGCCACGACGCCGACACCTGCGACGCCGGCACCCTCACGGGCTGGGTCGATGTGCCGCTCGCCATCGACCTGCGCCGCGCCGGGCGGCTCGAACTGGGCGGCTACCGCGTGTGGACGCAGACCATTCCCGCCGCCATCACGCCGAAGAACCGGCTCTTGATTGGCGTGCCAGGCGGCGCGAACTCTCCCGCGCCCAGCGCCTCATCCAGGGCAGAATAGCCCGATGATCCGCACGACACTCGCTGCGCTCGCGCTCGTGGTGGCGGGGCCCTCGTTGTCGGCCCAGACCGCGCCGGCTTCGGTGCTCGGCGGAGCCGAGGTACTCGCCCAGTTGGAGCAGGCGGCCAGGACATCACCAGAGATGATGGTGGCGCGCATGACCAACACCGACAGCTACCGCGTGAACGTGGTGAAGCGCACGGCCCCGCAAGGCGCCATCGCGCACGCCGTCGGCACCGAGGTGCACTACATCATCGAGGGCACGGCTACGCTCGTGACAGGCGGCACGATCGTGCGCGCGGCCGGCGCCTCCACGGCCACCGGCCCGACGTCGGCGGCCGCCACGATCCGCGATGGCCAGACGCGCACGGTGCACGCCGGCGACATCGTGCTTGTGCCGGTCAACACGCCGCATTGGTACAGCCGCATCGGTCAGCCGCTCACCTATCTTGAAGTGCGCTTCGACGTGAAGTGAAAGGGAGTTCCATGGATTCCACGGTCAGCCGTCGTGCCTTCCTCCGTCTTGCCGGCACCGCGCCCGCGCTCGCGGCCGTGCCAGCGCAGGCCGGTGTCCCTCGCACCGACGTATCGTCGTTCGCCTCGGCGCCGACGCGACGGACGGGCAAGGTGGAGATCGCCTTCAAGTCGCCCGGACGCCCCAACGGCCTGCAGGCCACGCCGCAAGGGCTGTGGATCATCGACCAGAGTGCCGGCAGCCGCGCGTCGCTCGTGCGCTACTCGGATGGCCAGGTGATCCGGTCGTTCGAGACCGACACCGTGCGGCCGAGCGGCATCACCTTCGACGGCGAGGCGCTCTGGATCGGCTCGACCTTCAGCTACGAGAACGTCCGCTGCGACGCCACGACCGGCGCGGTGCTCGAACGCCGCCCCACGCCGGGCTGCACCACCTACACGATGGCCGGCGATCCGCGGCCGCGTCGCAGTCCTCTTGCCCCACCGCCCGCGCCACCGCCCGCACCGCCGCCAGCCGCCTCCGCGCCTCCGGCCACGCCGGCCCCTGCGCCATCGGCCGTGCGCCTCACGCAGACGCCGCACCTCAGGTTCCAGGGCGCGCATGGACAGGAATGGCGCGACGGCAAGCTGTGGACCACCTCCACCAGCGCGCGGTCGATCTACCGGCTCGATCCCAAGACGTGGGTGGTCGAGCAACAGCTCTCGGTGCCAGGCCCGCGGCCCCACGGCCTGGCGTGGGAGGGTCCCTACCTGTGGCACGGCGATGGCGACTTGAACGCCTTCATGAAGTTCGACCTCACCACCGGCCAGATCGTCGAGAAGATCCAGTTGGCCGACAGCGACCCGCTCGCCCACGGCCTCACGATCTGGGAAGGCACGCTGTGGTACTGCGACGACGTCGGCGTCGTGTGCCGCATGCGCCTCTAGCTCTAGCCGACGCGTCCGATCACCGTTGCGCCGACGGCCTGAACCGCACCGCCGGTCCGCGCATGGCCAGGCGCTGGCGGAGCGCGGCCACCAGCACCGAGGCCGCTACGCGATTGCCCGCCACGTTCCAGTGCGTGTCCTGCGGCTTGTAGACCCGCTCGTGCGCAGCAGCGTCGACCAACGAGGGCAGCAGATCGACATACGCCACGCCCGCCGCAGTGAGCGCCTGCGCCATCTCGCGATTCGGGCGAGCGAGGTCGAAATCTCCAGTGGTGCGACCGAGCGCCTGCGCCACCTCGGCTTGTAGCGCCGGGTCGATCTGGATCTCGTCGGGAATCAGCGCCACGAGCAGGTCCGCGCCGGCGCGACGCGACAACTCGTGCATCTCCTGCAGATAGCCCGCGGCGCGGGCGGCGGCCGCCGGCAGGGCCGACGCATGCCGATCGTAGAGGTTGGCGCGATCGACCTGAATCTCGAGGAAACGTTCTTTCGGTAGCGAGGGCTGGCGGTCATCGTAGACGGCCGCCGCCTCACCCGGGGGCGCCACGATCGATCCAGCAGAACGGAAACGCCACAGGGCCCGCCCCAGCGTGAGCACGAGCGAGTGCTCGTGGAGCCGACGCGCGCGCGTCTCGAAGTCGTTGCCGACGTAGAAGCCGGCCAACACGAGGTCGGGCCCGAAGGCGAGCCCTTCGTCCACGAGCATCGACAGGTAGTCCCTGGGTTCGGTGCCCGAGACACCCAGGTTGATCACTTCCACCGGCTCGTCAGCGCTCAGTTCGGCCTCGATGAGCGACAGGAAGTTGTGCCGGCGGGGCACGACGCCGACCGCGAACGAGTCGCCGATCGCGACAATCCGGCCGCGCACCTCGGACGGACGCACGACCTGCCGCTCGCGGTCGTTGAAGCCGCGCGAGTTCAGCTGCTCATCGTAGTGGCGGGCGCCGGGCTGGCCGCGATAGCGGTTGTGCGAGTCGGAATAGAAGAGAAACGTGGGGCTCACGTGATTGAAGAGCCGCAGCGCGCCCTCGAGCGCCACGAGGGTGACCGCCGCCACCGCCGCGGCCTGGCCGACGGCCGCGCGGTGAGCGGCCGCCAACAGGCCGAGCCGGGCGAGGGCCCAGGGCACGAGCGTCACCACGACGAGCGCCGGCAGCGAGAGCCAGAGATGCAGCGGGGTCGCCAGGCTGTACCCGAACGCCGCCCACGGCACGGCCGACGGCACGAACAGGAGCGGCACACGCGCACGCAACGGGCCGGTGCGCGACAGCAGCGCCAGTAGCCCGAACGACGCCAGCCACACGACGCCTGCCCGGGCGACGCGAGCCCCGATCGACCGGTGCGCCACCTGGTGTCGCACCGCCTCGTCGGCCACGACGGCGGCCTGTGGAAAATCGGGAGCGATGCCATAGTAGTTGTGCACCCGGGCACGCAGGTCGAAGGTGGCCAGAGAGGCCGGTTCGAGCGCCACCTGCAGCAGGTTCTCGCCGGCACGAACGGCCTCGAAGGGCAGCAGCACCCGCCCGCGCCCGGTCGAGAAAGCCGACCGGCTCAGCACGGTCGCAGCCGGCGTGCCGTTGAGGGTCACCATCAGGCGCGGGCGCTCTGCGCCAGTGACGCGCACGACCAGCTCGTACTCGAGGAAGAGCGACTCGCGCGCCGGCAGGTCGAAGGCATGGACCTGAGCCTGCCCCTGGAGCGTGACTCGCACGGCCAACGGCCGGAACGACTCGTGCATGAGCTCGTGAGCCGGAATCGCCAGCACGAGGGCGGCGCCGAGCAGGACGCCAACGGTTACCTGACGGGGCATGACGGTCGGGCATGAGTGTAGCGAAGACCTGGGAATGAGCCAATTCCACATCGGCGGCGTCTAACCGTGAGCGGAGGCTGGGATGACAAGGTGGCGGTGGATGGCTCTCGGCGTGTTCATGAGCGCGCTGGCGGCGTGCGACGAGTCGATCACGGGGCCGAGCGTGCCGCTCGACAAGACCTTCACGATGGCGCCCGGCGACATCGTGAGCCTCGAAGACACGGCGGCACGGGTGCAGTTCCACGGCGTCGCGGGCGACTCGCGCTGTCCCGCCGATGCCGTCTGCATCCAGGGCGGCGACGCCGTCGTGCACGTGTCGGTCACGGCCGAGGGCACCCGGCGCGACTACGAGCTGCACACCGGCAGCATGGCGCCGGTCACGCACAACGGCCTCACGCTCGCGCTCGTGGAGCTTATGCCGTATCCCTTCAGCTCGCGCACCATCGCGGCGGGCGATTACCGCGCCACCTTGCGCGCCACGCGCTGAGCGCCGTCGCCGCGCCATCGCCCGGCCGTGCGCGTCTTCCGGCACAATAGAGCCGTGCCGAAACGCCATTGGTTGATGAAGTGCGAGCCGAGCGCCTATGCGATCGACGCGCTCGAACGCGATGGGGTCACGAGCTGGGAGGGCGTGCGCAACTACCAGGCACGCAATTTCATGCGCGACGACATGCGGCAGGGCGACGGCGTGCTCTTCTACGCGTCGAACGCCGACCCGTCGGGCGTCACCGGCCTGGCCACCATCGCGCGCGCCGGCTACCCCGATAGTCTGGCCTGGAAGAAGGGCCACCTCTACTTCGACGCGGCCAGCCCCAAGGACAAGCCGATTTGGTACATGGTCGACGTGGCGTTTGCCGAGCGCTTTCCCGAGCTGGTGCCGCTCGAGACGCTCAAGACCACCACGGGGCTCGAGCAGATGCTGGTCATCCAGAAGGGCAGCCGGCTGTCGATTCAGCCAGTCACCAAGGCCGAGTACGACGTGGTCGTGAAGCTGGGGCGGGGAAAAGCCAGGAGGCCGGCGCGCTGACCCTGCCCGGGGTACAATCAGCTGTTGAACACCACCACTGACGCCCTTACACCACTCGGGTTCGCCGCCCTGGGCCTGGACGACGCCATCGTCAAGTCCGTGCTGGCCCTGGGTTACGAAGAAGCCACTCCCATCCAACGCGCGGCCATCCCGGTACTGCTGACCGGCGCCGACATCATCGGCCAGGCCGGCACCGGCACTGGCAAGACGGCGGCGTTCGCGCTGCCGATGCTGCACCGGCTGCTCGAGTCGACCGGCGCCAGGAAGGGCGTGCCCCGCGCCTTGGTGCTCGTGCCCACCCGCGAGCTCGCCATGCAGGTGGCCGAAGCCATCCACAAGTACGCCAAGAAGACCACGCTCACCGTCGTCCCCGTCTACGGCGGCGCGCCGATGGACCAGCAGATTCGCGCGCTGCGCCGCGGCGTCGAGATCGTGGTGGCCACGCCGGGCCGCGCGCTCGATCATCTGCGCCGCAAGACGCTCGACCTCACGGCACTCGAGGTGCTCGTGCTCGACGAAGCCGACGAGATGCTCGACATGGGCTTTGCCGATGACCTCGAGGCGATTCTCACCTCCACCCCCGATACGCGCCAGACCGCGCTCTTTGCCGCCACCATGGCGCCGCGCATCTCCTCGATTGCGGAGCGCCACCTGCGCGCGCCGCAACGCATCACGGTGAAGGCCGAGAAGCTCGCGGCCGGCAAGATGCCGCTCATCCGCCAGGCGGCCTATATCGTGTCGCGCAGCCAGAAGGGCTTCGCGCTCGGCCGCATCCTGGAATTCGAGGATCCCACCTCCGCCATCGTCTTCTGCCGCACGCGCATCGAAGTGGACGAGCTGACCGACACGCTCAAGTCGCACGGCTACGGCGCGCAGGCGCTGCACGGCGGGCTCGACCAGCGGCAGCGCGACCGCGTGATGCAACTCTTCCGCACGGGCAAGGCCGACGTGCTCGTGGCCACCGACGTGGCCGCGCGCGGGCTCGACATCGACCACGTGTCGCACGTGATCAACTACGACATCCCGACCGCGCCCGAGGTCTACGTGCACCGCATCGGCCGCACGGGACGGATCGGCCGCGAGGGCGTGGCCATCACGCTCATCGACCCACGCGAGCAGCGCACCCTGCGCTTCATCGAAGGGCTCACCAAGCAGAAGATCGAGATCGCCACGCTGCCGACCCTGTCGGCCCTCAAGGCCAAGCGGCTCGATGCCATGCGCGGCGCGCTGACCACCCGCATCGCGGCCGGCGACCTCGACGAAACCCGCGCGGTGGTACTGGCGCTGGCTGCCGACTTCGACATGACCGACATCGCCGCCGCGGCCGTGGCGCTCTTTCAGGCCGCCGGCGAGACGGCCGCCGACAACGCGCCCGACGTGGTCGCGCCGCCGGAACGTTCGGCCCGGCCGTCCTACGACGACCGGCGCCCCCCGCGGCGCGACGATCGCGGCGACGCCCCGCGGCCCGGCCGCTTCGACGGCGACTTCGAGCGGCGTCCGGCCCGTGCCGCCAAGCCCGCCGGATCCTACGTCGCCAAGGAGCCCTACGCCGCGCGCGAGAAGCGGCCGCCCCGCGCGAGCGGCCCCGAAGGCGCGGGCTTCGATCAGGCCGAGGCCGTGATGCTGGCCTTCAACATCGGCCGCAACAGCGGCGTGCGACCCGGCGATCTCGTGGGCGCGATCACCAACGAGTCGGGCATCACGTCGCGTGAACTCGGCGCCATCAACATCACGCCGAGCGCGTCGATGGTCGAAGTGGCCGGTCCCGTGGCCGCCACGGTGGTGAAGGCCATGAAGGGCAAGACGATTCGCGGCGAGCTGTTCGAGGTGAAGGTGCTCAAGCGCGCCACGTAGTGTGCTCGCCTCACGGCCGCCGCGTGTACCAGTAGGCCCACGCGATCAAGAGGCCTTGTACCGGCAAGCGGATGAGCAGCCAGGTCGGCGGGACCGACGGATACAAGTCTGGATGCATCGCCATGTGGACGTTGGCGGGGAACACGGCGATCAGCAAGGCGATGAGCCCCCATGCCGCCAGCACCGTCCACGTCGGGAACAGCAGCAGGGCGCCGAGCACGGCCTCGGCGACCCCGCTGATGTAGACGAGCGCGAGCGGCCACGGCAGGTAAGTGGGCATGATGCCGACGTAGAAGCCCGGGTTGCGGAAGTGATTGAGCCCGGCGACCACGAAGGCCGCGCCGAAGACGAACCGGGTCAGCGTCTCGAGAGTGACCATGTGAGTGGCATCGTTCCGACACCTAGCCACCGAGGAGCCTGCCACCAGGCACACTCGGACCTGCCCTGCGCACCTCGTGAAGCCGACTGCGAGAGCGGGATGAGCGCGCTGCGGGTGTTATCCCACGAGCGGCGTGGACACGCCGAGCTTGAACCCGTCCAGATCACTGAACTGGAACATCCGCACACCCCACGTACGGTCCGCCGGCTCGCTCAGCAGCGCCCCGCCCGCTGCCGTGATCCGCGCAGCCGCGGCGTCGACATCCGCAGCGCCCGCCACGTTGATCTGCAGGTAAAAGCCCTGCCCCTTGATCCGATCCCATCCGAGCTTGCCGTCGTCTTGATTGAGAACGATGTGGCAGTCGCCCGCGCCGACCACGGCGGCGACCACCTTCCCTTCGTGCTGGTAGGTTTGCGCCACCGCGAAGCCGATGGCCTCACGGTAGAAACGAATCGACGCCTCTAAATCCTTGCAGGTGATCGAACAGCCCAGGTTCGTTGCGTTGATCGCGGCGGTGGTATCGGTCATTGATCTCTCCGGAAGCAGCGGACGATAGTAACTATTCGCGGTGGTTGACGGAACCGACATTATCCGACTTCGCCCGCCCACGGGGCGAATGGCCTGGCCGGACGGAGCGGATTGGCCGCCAGGACGACGGCGGACACGCCCTCGGACACCGGTCGTCGGGCCAGGTGCGTCAGGATGCGGACGGCCACATCACTCTTCGCCGAGCCGATGGTGCATGACGACCAGGCGTCGTTCTCGCCCGACGGGCGGTCGCCGGTCTTCGTCCCCACGCGCGCCGGCGGCACGGCCGATCTGTGGACGCTCGACCTCGGCTCTCGCAAAGCGAAGGCGCTCACGTCGAGGCACGGCAGCGATTTCAGGCCGTCCTGGTCGCCAGACGGGCGCTGGATCGCTTTCTCGTCCGATCGCCTGGCCGTCCGTCGGGCGCCGTTTCCGCCTATTCCGAGCGCAGCAGCGACACCGGATCGAGCCGCCTCACTCTGAGCGCCGGCAGCACGCTGGCAGCGACCGCGACGGCCAGCAGGGTGAGGACCACGGCCGCGAACGTGAGCGGATCGTTGGCCTGCACGCCCCACAGCAGGCTGCGGATGAGGCCGGACACGCCAAACGCCACACCGCATCCGACCACGAGGCCGACCAACGCCATCCACACCCCCGGCAGCGCGGCAGCGCGAACGGTCTGAGCCGCGGTCGCGCCCATCGCCATGCGGATGCCAAACTCGCGCGTCCGCTCGGTGACGCCACTGGCGATCAATCCGTGGATGCCGATGGCCGCCAGCAGCAGCGCCACGCCGCCAAGCGCCGCAACCAGCGTCATCAGCATGCGTTGGCGCGCCAACGCGGCGCTGCGGACTTCATCCACGCCGCGCACCGCCGACACGGCGAGCAAGGGATCCACTTCGGCCATGCTGCGCCGCAGCACGGGCTCGGTCACGGCCCCGGCCTGCGCCTCGCGAACAATCCACGCCGTCGAGAACCAGCCATGGAAAGTGCGCAGGCCGTTGTCGGGGAACTGCGCGAACGGCATGTAGATGCTCGGTAGCGCATCGAGCGGACCGAAGCCGTTGAAGCCGGCACGCTGCTGCACGTCGCCGACCACGCCGACGATCTCGCGGACGACGCCGGCGATTCGGACATGACTGCCGACGGCGTCGAGATCTTTGAGATACCGGCGGGCAAATGCTGAGTTGATCACCACCGCGGGCGGCGCCGTATCGCTGTCGGTCCGGGCCAGCGTGCGGCCGCGCAGGAGCGGCAGGCGCAGCGTCTCGAAGTAACCGGGCGAGACGTAGGTGGCCGTTGAGAACACCGAATCGGTGGTGCCGCCTTCCATCACCCGCGCGCCCATGTTCAGGATGCGCTCGTACGGCAGGCCGAGCGAGACCGCCGCGGACTCGACACCCGGCACAGCGGCGAGGCGCGCCAGGCTGCGGTCGAATAACTGCTCGACGGCCTCGTGGGTCTCGTAGCGCGCGTCTTCCAGAGACGCCGAGGCCGTGATCACCTGCCGCGTGTCAAAGCCGGGTGACTGCGTTTGCAAGTGCACGAACGTGCGGATCAACAGGCCGGCGCCGACCAGCAGCACCACGCCAAGGGCCACTTCGGCGACGACCAGAAGTCGGCGCAACCAGCCCCGCGAACCACCCGCCACCGATCGCGTGCCGCCCTCGGCCAGTGCCGCCTGCACGTCGAGCCGCGTGGCGTGCCACGCCGGCACCAGGCCGAAGACCAGGGTGGTGAGCAGCGTGAGGCCCAGCGTCACACCCAACGTGCGGTAGTTCATGCCGACCTCGCCCCACGGCGTGAGCAGCAGTTCGCTCGCCGACGCTTTCAGGCCTTCGATGGCCGCGGCGCCAATCATCACACCGAGGACTCCGCCGCACACGGCCAGCACCAGGCTTTCCACCAGCAACTGGCGCACGACCGCGCGGCGATCGCCGCCGATGGCCAAGCGCGTGGCGATCTCGCGCGTGCGGCGACCAGCGCGTGCCAGCAAGAGTCCTGCGAGATTGACGCAGGCCACCAGCAGCACGACGGCCACGGCGCCCGACAACATCAGCAGCGGCAACCGGACATCGGCGGTCAGGCTTTCTTGCAAACCGATCAAGCCATGTGTCGCCGTGATGCCCTGGTCCGAGGATCGCTGCGTCAACGCCGGATCGGCGACCGCCGCCACCTCACCGCGCGCCTGGGCCAGGCTCACGCCGCCCTTCAGGCGCATGACGATGCCGTAGTTCTGGCCGGCGCCTTCACCGGTCACGCTCGCGCGCACCGGCGTCCACAGGTCAGCCTCGGCATCGGTCTTGAACGCCGCCGGCATTACGCCCACCACGGTGGATGGCTCGCCCTTCAAGCGAATGGTCTGTCCGACCACGCCGGGATTCGCACCAAACGCCGATCGCCACAGATGATCGCTGAGCAACACCACGGCCGCGCCGTCCACCCGGTCTTCTTCGCGCGCGAACTCGCGGCCCATGGCCGGCGCCACACCCAGCACGTGGAAGTACCCGGCGCTGACACGCTGAGGAATCACAGGCACGGCATGTTTGCCGACGGCGAGGCTGACTTGTGCGGACAGTCCAGAGATCACCGCGGCATCAACCGTCGTGGCCTGATCGCGAATGGCTTCCCACACGGCGCCCGTGTGTGAGGTGTTCTCCCCGGTCTTCGCGCCTGTGCGGTGGATCTCGAGGGACAACAGCGCGAGCCGATCGGGCTGGGGATACGGCAGCGGGCGCAACATGACGGCATCCACCAGCGAGAACACTGCCGTGTGGGCGCCGATGGCTAGGCCGAGCGTGAGGATGGCGGTGATTGAGAAGCCGGGCGCCTTGATCAACTGGCGCCACCCGAACTTGATGTCATCGATCAGCATCTTGATCTCTTGGACTCCTGTTAATTACTATCGTCACCCGGCAAAGGTGATGAAGCCACCAAGGGTCACGCCGCAGCCGACACTGCCCTCCGAGATTCCGAATCTATTGATCCCGCAAGACGAGGGCGGGATCGACCCCTGTGGCTCGACGCGCAGGGATCAGCATGGCCAGCGCCGCCACCGCGAGCAACACCGTCGCCACGCCGTCAAGATGCGCAGATCGGTGGGCCCCGTCTCGTAGACGATAGTAACTATTCGCGGTGGTTGACGGAACCGACATTATCCGACTTCGCCCGCCCACGGGGCGGATGGCCTGGCCGGACGACGGCGGACACGCCCTCGGACATCGGTCGTCCCGTGGACGCGGCCCTCCCCAAGAGGCTGAAGACACACCTCCGGCGTGACCGCCGGGAGACGCTGTGGCCGCGGGGGCGTCGGCAGGGCAGGTGCGTCAGGATGCGGACGGCCACATCACTCTTCGCCGAGCCGATGGCGATGTCCTGTGCACTCAACCTATGAGCATCGGGGTGTCGATTGTCGTGCTCATCCTGCCCAGCGCATGACGACCAGGCGTCGTTCTCGCCCGACGGGCGGTCGCTGGTCTTCGCCCCCACGCGCGCCGGCGGCACGGCCGATCTGTGGACGCTCGACCTCGGCTCTCGCAAAGCGAAGGCGCTCACGTCGAGGCACGGCGGCGATTTCAGGCCGTCCTGGTCGCCAGACGGGCGCTGGATCGCCTTCTCGTCCGATCGCCTGAGCAACCTGCCCTTCTCCCGCGGACGCTGGGAGCATCTCCAGCTCGCCGACATCTACGTCGTGCACCCTGACGGCACCGGGCTGCGGCAGCTGACGGAACACGGCGACTTCTGCGGCAGTCC
>Ga0335394_10003378_pt1 | contig 18102 bp, 16 predicted proteins | sample MAT03_FD_205741 | JGI IMG/M metagenome (GOLD analysis project Ga0335394, IMG submission 205741) | Freshwater microbial communities from Lake Fryxell liftoff mats and glacier meltwater in Antarctica - MAT-03 (spades assembly) (version 2) ... | reverse complement strand
TTATCTGGGATTGTTTCGTGAAGACACAGTAGTATTGACGATTCCTGAAACGAAATAGCGGCAGAACCAAATGTTGGACCGAAGCCCCCGACGGTCCGTTTCGAACTTTAGAGGCCGTGTTGGCGGGGGCTCAGTCAACATGGTCGTTCGGTGAGTCAGTGCTTCATGCTTCGCGCACATCGGGGCGAATTCAGTCGACATGGTTGCCTTGCTCGCCACTGACGCAAGGAGGTCGTACAGCTTGCCCGTTAATACTCAAGGTGGGACTTAGGCTCAAAAGAGCATAAACCGACCGCTGATGTCATCTCAATCTTTTTAGCCCAACGGGCTTAAACATTTCAGCCCAGTGCAAAGCGCAGCGGCGCCCTGGGTATAGACCGAACCTGGCGCCAATTGCCCTGAAGGGGCCGAACAATCTAGCCATAGGTGACGCAACCACTTTGTTGGGCCCCTTCAGGGCAACGTTTAGGCGTTTTGTAGTCCCCAGGGCGGCGCTTCGCGACGTTCCGTCGCTGCGCTCTGCCCTGGGCTAATATGTTGCTGCCCCATTCGGGGCGAAAGCTCTACGACCTCCTTGCGTCAGATGGGGTGCACATGTGTTGCAGTGCGTCTTCCGTGCTCGTACAATGATTGAGGTCAGTGATCGCACCCGCCGACAACCGGAACTGTCATTTCCGATTAGAAATTGAGCCACTTCAGCGGCGTGGCTGGTCGGCCAATTTTGGGAGGGCGATTCCGATGCTCTCACGTTTTTGGAACCCGTAAATCATTGCCTGCAAATGTCTTGTGTTCAGGATTGAGTTCTGCTGGGCTGAAGGTCTCATTGGATGCTTTAACTTCCGATGCGAACTGAGAGCCGATGGTCTATCCAAACCGACAAGAAGGTTTGGCGAGCCTTGCCGTCGACTAAGGCCAACGGTCCGTGCGAGAAGTCTCCCATCCACAGGGAATTGGGCGTCTCGCGAGTCCAACGGCAACCAACCTTTTCGCGAACGACTCCGAGTTGCGTCTTGGTCGCCTCACGGATACGCATGTTTCGATACATGGTCGATGCCGGTAGCTTGCTGAAGAACTCGGCTTGCAAGAGCTTGTTGATCGTGACATTGGAACGAGTGGCCAACTGCCGTTTATGAGCTTCGCAGCGATCGACTTTCGTTCGATTGCGTTCTCTGGGTTGGCCTAGATCGGAGCGGCGTTTCTTCTTGAGGCCTTCGATGCCCTGCTTGCGATATGTCTGATCCCAACGCCTGAGGGTACGAACCGAGACGGTCTTCTTGCCATCGGGTGCATAATGAGACTCTCTGGCAAGCTTTTGAAAGTACGCTTCACGGTCCTCATGAAGGCTCAGGGCTGGGGCTTCTGAATCTATTGGTTTGTTGGCTTGCTTGTGAAAGACAGGGCGACCATCGGAGTTTGAAACAGCCTTTGCGCTGCGACTGATTCGAGTCGAGAACCATGCGGCAGTGGTTAGTGAACTCAAGGTCGCGTATCGTTTATGATAATAGCTTAGTGGCTTTGGCCATTGTCTATCGGTGAGAACCCAGGGATTGTGTCGAAACAGTTGTCCCTGGGTTCTTTTTTTTGTGAAGACAACAAGCCGAAAAAAAGGGACTGAGTAGCTGGGTCCTAGAAATATGCGCTACAAAGCCGGGTAGCGGGGTAAGAACAGGCCAGCCAAACTGGCAATTCTGCGGGGTAACCCGGCCACTCAAATCAAGACTTGGCAGTCGCTCGCAAAAAATGATCTGCTAATCAACCTAGTCGGTGCCTCGATCGGACGAAGTTGCATTTTTCCGGGCTACCCAAAACCCGCGAATGTAAATCAGGCTGTCGGTGTTGTTCGACTGAAGCAAGAGGTGATTCGAGTGGAGTATGTTGCTGCATTCCTAAAGACTGCGTCCGGCAAGCAAGCACTAATGGGGGAAATTGTTGAGGCGGCCCGTGCAAATGTAAGCTTGGCAAATGTCCGCAAATTGGAAATTCAGATGCCACCGATGCAACTTCAGAATGTGTTTTGCGACCGAATTGGCGACTTGAATCGACTGCAAATCCTACATTCGTCGTCACTTGCCGAACTCGACCAACTCTTCGCGTCCCTGCAACAACGAGCGTTTCGAGGCGAACTATGAGCGGAAAGGACTAGCGAATCACAGATCCAATTTGCGCAGCCCGAACTTTACCTTGGTTCTGCGAAGCATTTCAAAAACATTACAATAGGGCACTCCAAACTGATGACAGACGTTTGGATTGGCCACGCGTTTCTTCATTTCTAGATTCAACTTCTCTTCGCTGACGATCGTGAAACCGTGGACTTTGGCATAGGCTATCAACCAGCCATCCTCCTTTGCCGCAAATGAACTAACAGCCTCTTGCCGTTGGTAATTGGCTTACACCCATTGGATAATTGTTGGGTACTCGGTCGCAACCTCTGCAGTACCAGTTGGCACGAAGAAACTCTTTGGCATCTTCTTCGCCCACCGGACTAAAATGTCGTTGCCTTCCGTTAACTCACTCTTTACGTGGTCTATCGAAAAAACTTCGCCGCTTTCATGGTGCCGTAATACAGAGTTCCAGAAGCCAGGGCAAAGATCGAATGCGTAAAAGAAGTCCTTGGCTTCGACGATAGAATTGGTATCAATGAGAAACTTCGTCACTGACCAACTCCGGACTTCCTGCGAATCATTCCTTGAGCATACTTCGAAAAGGTCTCCCGGCTGAAACCAGTTAAGTCCTGGGCTTCCGAGGGCAACAGCTTTCGCTCAGCATAAGCTTGTGCAACTGCATACCCAAAACGATCACCAAGTCGTAACTGCTGTTGCTGCCAAAAAACCGGTGCAGGTTTGTCCTTGTTCTTTTGCTTCAGCTCCCGCCAGTTTTCTATTTCTTGCCGGTAGAACTTATAGAACGATAAGGAACTGATGTACTCCAATTCAAATGCGCGGCGTCCGGCTACCAGTGGACTAACTTTGAACGCTTTAGCAAGGGCATCGCATCGTTCCTTTACTGAACCGGTTTGCGCCCAATAGGCAGAGAATTTTTCCTTAGGTATCAAAAACTCCGCAGCAATCTGATTGCAATATCGCTCATTATCATCTTCGGCAATGTCGAACTTTTCCAAATTGAACAACCCAGGTTTGCCAAGCCAGACATGAACCATTTCGTGAGCAAGCGTAAACATCTGCGCCGACTTAGTGTCGTTGGAGTTTACGATTACCCAAGGTGCATATTCGTCGATTAAAACGAACCCGCGAAACTCCTCATGGTTCAAGCTTCGGCGAGTGTTTAGGCCAACTTGATTGGTAACACAAACGAATACGCCGATCGACTCCATAGCTCGACGCAAAGCCGTCAATGCTGCTTCCCAAGTGGTTTGTAAAAGCTGCCAGTTGCTTTGTAGTCCGAGTCGACTTCGAATCTGGTCAGCAGCTCGAACGACAGACGTTGTTGATTTGAGCTTGCCAACGAAATCTAGAGGATCATTTCCTGCATCAACTAAATAATCTCGCATCCAGGATTGTCGGCGTTGAATGTCAGTAACTATGTCGCGCAGATTGGGACTGAACGTGCGGCGTTTCTCGTCACCGAATGTTCGAAAATCTGGAATGCCAATCGACTCTTGAGGAGGACTCAAAAGAAACAGATACCCCAGAGGAACCATCGCCTTACGTGCAAAGTTTTCTAACTTACGAACCGTAGGTTTGGAGTCCCCTTGTATCCACTCCTGGACAGGCTGCTTAAAATCACTCAACGACAGCCCCGAACGGTTTACCGCCCAGGTTATCAGATCGGGATTGACTGTGATTTCTGCACGCATTTGGAATACCCTAGAGGAGTTTTGTTATTCTATACTATTCATCGGAATCCAAGGCGGCGCAGATCGACCGAATTTAGGCGGATCTTGTGCCAAAAATCCGCACAATCGTCAATCCCAAGAGGTATCCCAGGAACATTTCAACGCTTACATGACGAACTTCATTTTCTCGAAGCCGAATGGTCGGACATTTTCGAATCTGCTGGGAAAGCGGAAGCTTTAGCCATTGTCGATCCTCGTACAGCCTGCTTTTACGCTCGACGAGCTTTGGAGTTAGCCGTCACTTGGGCGTACAAGTTCGATCGTGCGCTGAAGCTGCCTTACCAAGACAATATCTCGGCACTAATCCACGAGCCGACGTTCAAACAAACGGCGGGCGATGCGGTTTTCAGCAAGGCCAATGTGATCGTCACGCTGGGCAATCGAGCGGTTCACAGCCACCGCGACATTCCGCAAACCGATGCAGTGCAAGCGGTCAAGGAGTTGTTCCACTTCTGCTCCGCGAAAGTAGCGAATTACGGCGCTACTTTCGCGGAGCGAAAGGCGACGATGCCGAGCCGACACACGAAATTCGCTTCCACTGCGAAGGTTTACCAGCCATAATGAAACTTTTCAACCCGATCCCCAAGGTGCTGTCATGGATATCATTCGCACAACCGTTCACAATGGAAGAATTGACGTCCATGTTGACGCCGATTTACCAGACGGTACGGAGGTTGAAATTCGTATTTCCCCAACATCGGCAGATTACAAACCTGGGGACGGAGTCCAGAATGAAACCCCCGAAGCAATTGAAGCATCGCTTGAACGATTGATGTCGATCGAGCCCTTGATTTTTTCTCCTGAAGAGCAAGCCGCGTGGGATGCGGCCGAGGCCGAGAGAAAGCGATGGGAAAAAGATCATTTCATGGAAGGGTCGGACCGAATAGCGGATGAATTCAAGTGAAACGATTCTTGCTTGATTCCAACGCCGTCAACGATCTGATGCGCCGCCAAGACAACGTCCTGGGCAACTACACTGACGCTCGCCGAGGTGGGTTCCGTGTTGGTACGTGTGAACCCATTGTTGCCGAAATCCTGGCTGGACTTGAGATGAGTACCAATCGCGACTCTAACTTGGACCAATTTCGACGAACGCTTAATGAAATCACTTGCTGGCCGCTAGATCGTGCCGCCTCGCATGCGTACGGCAAGATCGCGGCCGAACTTCGCAGGATCGGACGCCCGATGCAGACAATTGATATCATGCTCGCTGCGATTGCCATGTCGCTCGATAATTGTACTGTTGTGACGTGCGATAGCGATTTATTCGCAGTACCTGGGTTGTCCGTCGTGAATTGGCAAAACGAGCCTGGGCCAGCAAAAGATTGAACACGTAATGAGCAACTTTGCATTCCTAACAACCGAATGGAAGGACATCCACGACGCGGCCAGAAAGATGTTCAAACACTCATCTTCACTAATCGACACAAATGAGGATTTGGATCTGATTAGCGAAGATTAGTGTTCCCCCTTCCTCTTCCAATACCGAGCGTTTCGCGGGGAGTTGTAGTGAATTCGTTACGTGCACATTGCCAATCCCCCCTGCCGCCGGGAACAAGGGGACGTATCTTTCCTGTTCTGCGCAGCTACAATTAAGAAACGACGACAAGCTTGCTTATGCTCAATGAACTCAGCTATGCCTCAAGTTAGAGTTTGCGATCCTGGGTTTTTAACGATAGCCATCATTAACCTCATGAGTGTTCGGGAAAAATTCACAAACCCACCCGTGGTTGAGTTCATTCTCGGTGTGCAATTCGCGCCACTGACGAAACTCGCTTCAGGACACTTTGGTTTGCTTTGGCAGAAATTGGGCTCCGAATGGATGTTTCCGGGTGATGGCCCGCTCATTCAAGAACAATTTGAACTTTTTGATCGCCCTCGATTGAACATGCCGACTTCTCTCGGATGGCGGCTTGAGGCAGCCCCTGCAATTGGTAGGTTCACACTCAGCAATCAAGATCGGGACAAATTACTACAGTTTCAGAACTCGAGACTTCATTTGAACTGGAGGAAAAGCGATCGGCAGAAACCGAGCTATCGCGAACTTGTTGAGCATTTTGAATCAACCTACCATTTGGTCGACGCGTTTGCCAAAGAGAATCAAATCGGTCCATTAATGCCGAATCAATGCGAACTCACTTACGTGGATGCATTTCCTCGTCCTGATTATTGGGAGACGGCAGCAGATTAGTCGGCTTTTCTTCCGGGATTGTTTGGTCAGCTTTTTGGAGCCAACGATCTTGGTCTAAAGCTTGAGCGTCGCGTAGCCGAGTGGAGTTTTGAGATCGAACCGAAAAAAGCTCGGCTGCATATTAGTGCCCAAGCGGGGCGATGGGGAGATGATGCTCGCGATTCGCTCCTGGTGACGTGGACTGGACGGGGAGCCGCATCCACATTTGAAGAGGTGAGGGCTGGACTTGAACTAGGACACAAAAAGAGCGTAGATGCATTTTATTCGGCAACGAATCCAGATATTTACCACAAGTGGAAGTAAAGATGTCAGCAACACTTGATCGCAGAAATAGCGCTGCGGCGTTTACCACGATTCCCGAGCCAACTTCGCGCGCCGCTTCACCATCTGAACTGGCTTTTTGCGGCATTCGGCCTCGCAATGATTGGGACACTATCATTGATGAACTACTTCGGATGAGAGAGTTACAGGACGACTGGGACGGCGAGGGTTCCATTGCACCCCAAAAGGCGCTTGTTGACGACGTGACGTCCTTCGCGTACTGGCGGAAGCAGGAAAATGAGCTTCCTCCGGATCGGATTGTGGCAACGGTCAATGGGACCATTTGCTTTGAATGGTACGTCGATGGCTTCTTTAGGGAATTTGAATTCGTTGCTCCAGATGTCCTTGAGATTCGCGTGGTGCGTCTAAATAACATTTAAGAAGAACCGAATAGCCAAACATCCCATTCGATATGAGTAAGAAACGAGAGTCCGAACCCAAATCGGAGGATGAGTTGCTCGTTCGCCGAGTATGGCACGAACGATTTCAAAGTGAAAAAGTTCCGTTTGTCTCTCCCTCTGCCTTCGAGCCTAGAACGACAGGGGATTCTCCGGACGTAGATGGAATCAGTCTTTATCGACTGGATTGTCTCGAAGATGTTTTGGACGCGCTTCGCACCATTCCGGACGAGATGAAGAAAAAACAAACCGGTGTCGTATCGATTCAAGTCTTAGAGGTCCGATCTATCAGATCGATGCAACTGACGGTTGCGGAGTCCTATGAAGAAGAAAGCAAACCCGATCGCATCGCAGGTCATGTCGTGATTCCTGAGCTGAACGCGCTGGAGTATTCAGCCAATAAAACTCTTATCAAGCAAGCGATGCTTGACCTTGCAACCTACGCAAGTGCTACGGACCGAATACTGGTCAAACCAGATAGTTCCGCGTGAACGTTGACTATAACAACATATCGGCTGCAGGATGCAAGTATAGTAACGGTTCCCAACTAGGTTGTCTTCTATACGCTCCGAAATACAGTGCTCACTGCGTCCTCGCCCATGTCTAATTTTGAATTCCTAACCTCCGAACGGAAAGACATCCACGAAGCGGCCAGCAAAGCCGAGTCGGCGGCGATTCCAGATCCGCGAACGTCGTGCTTCTACGCGCGGCGAGCTTTGGAATTGGCCGTCGCTTGGGCGTACAAGTTCGATCGTGCGCTGAAGCTGCCTTACCAAGACAATATCTCGGTACTGATCCATGAGCCGACGTTCAAACAAACGGCCGGGGAATGCGGTTTTCAGTAAGGCTAAGGTGATCGTCACGCTGGGCAATCGAGCGGTTCACTCCAATCCTGATATTCCGCAAACCGATGCAGTGCAAGCGGTCAAGGAACTGTTTCACTTCTGCTACTGGTTCGCTCGCTTGTACGCTAGGGGCAAAAAGCCGGATAGACAGTTGGCTTTTGACGAAGCCGCGTTACCAACGACCACGATACCGAAACAAACGCTCGATCAACTTAAGCGACTGAAAACACAACTCGCCGAGAAGGACGAAAAACTGTCGATTGTTCTCGCCGACAAAGAGAACTTAGATGCCGAAATAAAGCGACTGCGTGAAGTTGCCGAGGCCAAAAAATACAGCGTCGAATATACCGGATGATCACAATTACAACGAAGCTGAAACTCGCGATTACTTCATCGACTTGCTGCTGAAAGAATCGTGTTGGCCTCTAGATCAAAAGCGTGACCGCGAGTTCCCCGTCACCGGGATGCCTAATAACAAAGGCGAAGGCTTCGTTGACTATATTCTCTGGGGCGACGATGGCAAGCCGCTCGGACTGATCGAAGCCAAACGAACCAAACGCAGTCCGAAAGAAGGCGAGCAACAAGCGAAGCTTTACGTGAATTGCCTGGAGACAATGTTTGGTCAGCGTCCAGTAGTCTTTTATTCAAACGGCTATGAACATTGGATCTGGGACGATCACAATTATCCCCCACGAGAAGTCCAAGGCTTTTACAAGAAAGCCGAATTGGAACTGCTGATCCAACGCCGCACAACTCGACGAACACTAGAACAAGCAGCAATCAGCGATACCATCGTTGAGCGGTTCTATCAAACACGAGCTATTCGCAAGATCGGCGAGTCGTTCGAGAAAGATCATGAGCGTAAGTCGTTGTTGGTGATGGCTACCGGCTCGGGTAAGACACGCACGGTAATCGCTCTTTGCGACATGCTCATTCGTTCCAACTGGGCGAAGCGAGTGTTGTTCCTGGCCGACCGCATTGCACTCGTCAATCAAACCGCAAACGTGTTCAAAAAGTTTCTACCTGATGCGGGCGCGGTGAACCTGATCACAGAGAAGGACACCGAAGGCCGCGTCTACGTTTCGACCTATCCGACTATGACGGGCTTGATCGATGAGAAGAAGGATACCGGTTGCCGCTTCGGCGTTGGACATTTTGATTTGGTGGTGATTGATGAAGCCCACCGCAGTGTGTTCCAGAAGTACCGCGTCATCTTCGACTACTTTGATTCGCTACTTGTCGGTCTGACCGCTACACCCAAGGATGAGATCGATAAGAATACCTACGGCTTGTTCGATTTGGAAACCGGAGTGCCGACTGATGCCTACGATCTGGAAGAGGCGGTGAAGGACGGTTATCTCGTTCCGCCCAAAGCTGTTTCCGTTCCACTCCAATTTGAACGCGAGGGGATCAAGTACAAAGACTTGACCGAAGATGAGAAAGACGAATGGGATGCCAAGGAATGGGACGAAGAAGGCACTATACCGGAGAAGGTTGAAGCAGCAGCAGTTAATAAATGGTTATTCAATATCGATACGGTCGACAAAGTTCTCCAACACGTAATGACTCGCGGCCAACATGTTACTGGAGGTGATCTGCTTGGTAAGACGATTCTATTTGCCAAGAACCAAGCACACGCCGAGTTCATCAAGGAACGTCGATGCTAATTATCCGCATTACAAGGGAGAGTATGCTCGGATCATTACGTTCAAAACAGAATACGCTCAAGCGCTGATCGACAACTTCTCGAACAAAGACAAATTTCCTCAAATTGCTATCTCGGTCGACATGCTCGATACAGGGATCGACGTACCGGAAGTAGTGAATCTCGTTTTCTTCAAGATCGTCCGGTCGAAGACCAAGTTTTTGCAGATGGTTGGTCGCGGCACTCGGCTATCTAAAGACCTGTTCGGCCCTGGACTCGATAAAGAGTTTTTCTACATATTCGATTACTGCCGGAACCTGGAACACTTCAGTCAAAACCCCGAAGGCTCGGCGGGTAGCCTGAGCGAGTCGCTGTCGACAAAGTTGTTCAAGGCGCGATTGGAGCTAGTTGGGGCACTAGACTCACGCCGTGACGGTTCGCTTGTGAAAGAGGTTGCTCGGCACGAATTTGATCCAGAATCGGAAGAACAAGTTCAATTGCAAATAAGACATATGCTTCATACGCAGGTGGCGTCGATGAACCTCGACAACTTCGTCGTGCGAGCGAAACGTCGGGCGGTTGAGAAGTTTGCGAAAAAGGAAGTCTGGGACAATCTCAGCGCTGAAGATCGCCAGGAACTCGCGCATGAGATCGCGAGCCTGCCAACTCAGCTTGAGCGTGAATCGGAAGAGGCCAAACGATTTGACTTACTGATGCTCAACTTGCAGTTAGCGTTGCTCGGAAAAGAGCCTGCCTTTGAACGGTTACGAGAACAGGTTAAAGAGATTGCGGGCCTGCTGGAAGAAAAGCGTACGATTCCAATGGTCGGAAATCAAATGACCACCATTCAGGATGTTCAGACGGAAGAATTGTGGCAGGATATCAACGTTCCGATGTTGGAAGTCATCCGCCGCCGACTTCGCGATCTGATTCAGTTCATCGAGAAGAAAGAGCGGAAAGCGATCTACACCAATTTCGAAGACGTGATGGGCGACGAGTCCAACATCGAACTGACTGAATTCGTTGGTCAGGACACCTTCGAACGCTTCCGTGACAAAGCCAGAGCGTTCCTGCGGAAGTACTTAAACATCGACGCTGTCCGCAAGCTTCACACCAACGAACCACTATCTACAGGTGACCTCGATGATCTGGAACGCGTTCTTACCGACAACAAAATAGGCAAGTCAGAGTACATAGACCAAGCCAAGCAAGAAAACGAGAGCTTCGGTATCTTTGTTCGTACTCTCGTCGGTCTCGACCGCGAAGTCGCAAAGGGCCTGTTCAACGAGTTTTTGGCCAGCACAATCTACAACGCCAACTAGATCGAGTTCATCAACTTGATTATAAATCAGCTAGTGGATCACGGGATCGTCGATGTAGGTTTGCTATACGAGTCCCCCTTCACCGATATTTCTCCCACCGGCCCGGACGCCCTCTTTACCTCCGAACAGGTCAACCGCATTATGCAGTTGCTGGAAGAAATAAAGTTAACCGCACTGGCTGCGTAAATCGTCGAAGGAGCGGGCGAACGCCAACGACTTGACGTGCAGGTTGGGTTACGATTGGTGCAGGCCGCTTCTAAGTCGTCCAGAGCGGTTTTGGGCGGCCAATTGGTTCGCGGCTCTCCTAGTCGACTTATCGCAGCTTCTGCCATTCGAAGTTCATTTAGGATCGGCCCGAGGACTTCAAGCCTGTATTTGTCACTGCTTGGCGTGCTGTCGATTAGGGCTTCAACGGTCTGTCGGCTTTGCTGTATCAGGTCCATTGCCCGCTTGTACGCTTTGGCGTTTGATGGCTTCGTCACTTGGCACCTCCGACGATTTTGGCGATACGGTTTCGTTCTACTTCCGAGAGGGTTTTCCACCGGTCTAGGACCAACTTCAGACGGCTATCGATGGGTGCCTGATCGTTGGGCAGTGCGTCCGACTATGCCGGATTCTGTGCCGCCCTCCCCGGAACGTGCGATTTTCCCAGGGAAATAGGTGCTTGTTCAAGTCCGTTATCCTCCACTCTTCGTAACCCGCCAAAGAACAGCGGTTTACGAATTTTTCCTCGTTCTCGCCCTTCAGGCGCGCGGTGAATGGCAACTGAATCATTCGCATGAGATCATGCGGTTTTAGAAAAACGAATGGGTTGCAAGGCACTACCAAGCCGTTCGTACCGAACTAATCATTGCAGCCAAGTGCTCAGTCCACCGGTCTATTTCGGGTCATTGTTTCTCGTTCGCACTGGCTGAATGCGTGACGTTCGGTGGATCAGTGCTTCATGCTACCCGCACATCGGGGCGAGTTCAGTCGACATGTCGCCTTGCTCGCCACTGACCTTGCGTCAGTGGGAGCGAGACTGATCGGCTAGATTGCGATCCACGGATGCATTGCGCGACCCACCTTCGACCTCGCGTCGATGGAGGAATGACTTTGGTGGCTATACGACACGAAGTAGCCTATCAGTCGTGGCTACCACCGAGCAAGCTACGGTGGAGAGCGATGGATCTAGCGAGTCATTGCTGACAGCCGATCCATCATTGCAACCACTGACACAAGGTCAGATGGGGTGCACATGTGTTGCAGCGGGTCTTCCGTGCTCGTACAATGATCGAGGTCAGTGATTGCACCCGCTGACAACCGGAACGGCTAATTCGGATTCCATACCGAGCTAGTTGGAAGCCGTTCATCACCCATTGGGAATCAACCAAATTCCACTGGGGAATTGTAGTTGTCGCGTAAGTGGAAATGTAGTTATCGCCGAAATCTCCCGATAACGACTCGCAACCGCCGGTGAACCGATTACCAAGTCGAGTCGTCGACCAAGTCGCTTCCCGATCGCGTTCCAAGGGCGCGCCAGACGGGAAGGGAAACAGACGAAGATGTCGTGGAAACACTTCCGTCAGCTCGCAATGAATTCACTAGCCCACTGTGATAACTTCTCGATGTCACGGCCGCATAGCTCGGGTTACCTTGCAATCCGTTCCTTCCCTCAAACCATGAGTTGTAATCGATGTCGTACTTGATTCCACCGCGATCAAGGATGACTTGAGTATTGGGCTGCATGGTCGTCGTGAACCCGGTGTGTGAGGATCGACCATCTGGCCATTCGGTGTGTGCTGTTTCGCGAAACTCGGGAGCGCTGCTCGCCATCGCGAGGAGCTCTACTGCGTTCAAAGGTGCATTGATATTGGGCGCTCCGCCGTTGCGTATGTATGGGTTCCATGCTTTGACCTCAGATGCGAGCAGAGTCTGACTAGTCCCATCCGATATCGCCGCTAACCTGGTAAAGCTGTTCGGATAAAAGATGCCGTCGCTCCCCTGACCGGTGGGAACACTATAGACAAACCACGTTCCAAAATTAAAACCTATCGTGGTAGGAAACAAAATTGGTCGACCTGGGCCGAAGTCTCGCGATGTACTGGCCTTCGGATCGCTAGGGCATGAGTACACGCTCAACCGTATACGGTCGATCACCATTTGAGTATCCCATGGTCGATTCAGTTCTACCTGTGCCGACAAATTGGATTGCTCGAGAAACGGCAAAATGCGTCCATGTACCGACCAAGAGAAATTCTCGGAGCCCGGTACATTGGATGGGGACCGATCCAGAATCATGGACGGCGGGAGCTTCTTGAACGCACTCTCGTAGTTCAAAAGTGCGAGGCCAACCTGCTTGAAGTTGTTTTGACAGTAAATCCGCCTTGCGGCCTCCCGTGCTGCCTGAACCGCAGGCAAGAGCAATCCGACCAAAATACCGATGATTGCAATGACCACCAACAGTTCGACCAGCGTAAACGCGAATCGACGAATCGTCTTTTTATTTTTAGCCATGATGTCTCTTCTTCAGGATTAAGACAAAGTCGTTTATTGTAATGCTCGCCCAGGAATGGTGCGTTTAAGAACGTCTCCGCCCTATCTTGCTAAAAACCAAAAGCGTAATCTATTCAAGCAAAAAACGATGAGAATTCCAAGTAGTTCTGGCTAAGATTCGATCAATTAAAAGTACAGCACGCAGCTTCCGAAACTTTGAGAACTATCGAATTCGAATACTGTTTTTCTGTGGAAAGCTCGACCTAATTCCTATCGTTTCTACCCATTAAAATGGGAGAAGAACCGATTTTTTTCGGCGTGACTCGGCTAGCGGAAGACGTGGATTCGTTTTCTTTGCTGCATTCGCTATAAACCGTCGGGATGCTTGATTTCGAACTCAACAGGACGATTCATTTGTAGTACTCCGGCTTTCGCGGTTTGACACCGAGTTTCTCGTGGTCGAATCCTGGCGATAACGGACGATACTCGCCAACAACATTGACGGAGCGGTCAGGCTTGATCGCGGTCTCCATGCCAAGTCCCCAGTAAATCGAGTTGACCGTCATTCGTCGCACGCCCTCGTTGGCGAAGTCCTCTGCGGAGCCCATCGTGAAATGAAAGATTCGTGATGGGCGGTTGTTATCGCCAGTCCATGTCTTCGTCCACGCGACTGGTAGTGGCTGCTTGGCTTCATTGGCCGGAGCATCTGGTTGGAGATTGACTAGCGGTTGCCCCATCACCAAGGCGGTACAGTCAGCGGGAAACGGAAACTTTTCGTTGTGACAACGATAGACATCGGAAGTACCCCATATGTCGCTTACTCCAATCAAGATTGGATGCGACTTATGTTCAGGTACGACGATGCCTTTGGTCGATTCGCGATGCCATCCGCCGTGATGCTCCATAAATGCACCGCCCAGCATTTCCTGCAAACCCACATTACGTTCCTTGACTACGTATTTCTTCCCTCCCATAAATCCGTGGTTGGCAGTTCGCAAAGCAATCAATGGCTTACCAGAATTAAAGTAGTCATGAAAACACTGCATCTGTTCATCGGGTAGGTTCATAAAACGCGAGATCCAAACCACACAATCAGCACTCGCTAATCGTGCGAGGCCTGGGATATTATGAAGTTTGGTTCTGTCTTTGTTGGGGGCAGGTAGGGTCGGATCGACCTCGCCGTTTTCGTTGACGGAGAACAGAACCGTGCAATCAAAACCGTGATGCTTGGAAAGCACTTTAGCCAACATGGGCATCGACTGCTCACTGCGATACTCCTGTTCAGCTGCGATCAAGACAACATGCTTGCCCTTGCCAGGGCCATCGCCAGTCCCTCTGTACGCTAGCCATGGCTCACTCTGTGGAATAGTGGCAGAGGCAGTAGCCGAGTCCAGCGACAAGGATTGAACCCAAATGTTTCGGAAGCGGACTTGATTGTGATGCCCTTGCAGTTTGATCGGAAGCGCATCTGGACTCTCTTTCTTTCCGGCGCCAGTCTTGCGTCTTAACGGATAGTCATCGTGGATCAATTGCTCGTTTTGGTAGACGGTGATCCTTGCATCCTGAGTCTTCTGCTGTCCCACAAAGCGAGCTGCTCGAAATGCAATGTCGAAAGTTTGCCATTCACCTGAAGGTCGGCATACAAATCGATCCGGTTTCTTTTGCTGGTAAATGCTGCCACAATCAGTAGCCTTGTAGTCACTGGGCGAAACACCAAACGAATTCAAGATCTGCAACTCATAACGTTCCTGAATGTAGATTCCTGAGTTTCCATTCATATCGGGAGTGAGATCTAAGGCATTGTTGACATTGAATTCGACATGCATCCGGAAGTCCTGATAAGCTTCTGGAGTCACGACGCTATCCCAAATGGGAGTTGATGTAAGAACTCCACTTTCAAACGTCCATTTACTTTCTCGTTTAGGATTCTCGGGAACAAACGCAGATCCGTTAGGACCGACGAGTTGAACTGCATCCTTGGGGCGTGCGAAGTCGACGATGTTCCGTGTGGTACCCTGCGCGAGTTCATTCTGCAATGGTGCTACTGTCTTCGTAGCGCTCGATTGCGAAGTCTCGTCGATCGGCTTTGGGATTTCATTCAGTGTGTAATAAGCACTGGTGTGTAGCAGACTGTCTGCTTCCGCCGACCGCATGTTAGGCAGATAGAAATCATGAACATGGCCTTGAACCAAACCATCCACGTCAATGATCACGCTCGATCCATCCTCAGCAACCATCGCTTTAGTAACGGTGGGAGTCGTTTGATCGACCTCTGGGCTGCCGTAGGCTTGCTGATATTGATGAGTGAATGTCTTTAGTTGATAAGTAAGCGGATCGGCAGCGATCACACGGTCAACCGGTTTTGTGAACGCGATCTGAAAGCCTTTGGGCTTTGCCTTGATCTCTTTGATCTCGAAGGGTACCAATCCCGTCCAATCCAAACGTTGGATTGCATAGTCTTTCGAACCGCGAACGGGCCAGCCGCGATTCGTCCCGCCGGCGATCAAATTCCCATTGGGCGTAAACTGCACCGCCAGCAACCCTGTATCGAATCCTTCGCGAAACGGATAGCAGGCCCCTTGCCAGACTCCGTTCACTTCTTCCGTCGTGGCACGCATCATGACGCCGAGGCTGAAGTCTCCGATAAAGATCTGATTCGCAAACGGACCGAACTTTCCACCCGTCGAATCAACCATGAAGCCGGATATAGAACGCCCCATTCGCTTGTAAGGAAATACAACTGCGTACGGGACAAGTTGTTCGACCCGTTTGCGTTCCGTTTCCAAGCGTGAAGGTGTGTTCGGCTTCACTGGCTCTGGCCCCATCTCGGGTGCCAAGTCGTACCAGTTGAAACTGATCGGATGACCCATAAAGCCACCCTGCTTGAGCACTTTCAAGCTGCACGATCCATTCCATGGGCCTTGACTCTCCGCATAAAACATCACGCCATGTTCGTTGGGTCCAATTCCGCAAGGGCTTCGGATTCCGCTGCAAACGGGAATCGACGTTCCGTCAGGCGTAATCTTGAGACACCAACCGCGGAACGGCACTTTAGAGTTATAGGATTCAGACAAACAGAGGGCGACCCATGTATTCCCTTCCGAATCGGGTTTGGAACCGAATGCGAATTCGTGATAGTTTCGGAACCCCCAGGCATCGCCAAGCGTTTCAAAGCGATCTGCTCGGCCATCCCCGTCGAGGTCCGTGATCCGGCAGACCTCGGATTGTTGAGTTGCGACCAATGAACCGCCTTGGTAGGCGATTCCAAACATTTCATCGAGACCCTCTGCAAACTTCTTGAATCGAGGTTCAGGATGTTCGTCGAACATTCCTTCAGCTAGGAAAATGTCGCCGCGTCGTGTTGCTATGGCGAGTCCGTTCTGATCCGGCAGTACTTCGAAGCTGCCGGCTTCGATCGCCAACTCTTTCGGGAGCGGGATATCGACCAATTTGTAATACTTCGACTCTTGTTCACCGGTACCCCAGAACTCACCTAAGGGTTCCTGCTGAGGCGCACAAATGGATACCGTCGCGAGTAAAAACTTCATCAAAAAGTCTATCATAATGGTTCCCACAGATACTCAAGCACTAGTTCGTGGACCTGACCGTTCTCGAATTCAAGAGGGACGTGGAGCAATGTACCCTCCGCATCCGGAACAATGCTTCCAACGTGGTCGGAACCAATTCGAATCGTCAATCGGCTTCCGATTTGGAACGTACGGTTCTGCAAGTTCGAGATGCTCTGGTCTGCCGCAATGCGAAAGCGCAAGCCATCGCGATGTTCGGAAGAGATCATCTTGATTCGACGTCGCAATTGTATCTTGCCAGTTTCCTTCTGCTCAAACTCTGAAAAGGCATCTTCGACCTTAATAGCTCCAAACTCGTATTGAAAAATTGGCCGTCTGGCCTCGCCGAGAATGTAGCCTTTGAACTGATGAGTCTTCGGTCGTCGATCGTCGACAATCCATGGATCTGATTGGTCATCGAGTTCAGGCCCCTTTGGGAAATGGAGTGTCGGACCTAGCGCGCGAACCAACCCATGTCCTTGGCCATACCAAACACCGGCGGGATCGACGAATTTTCCTTTCCAGATCATGGCCAATCGCATTTGCTCGGCATCGTAGGCTAAATTAACACCGCCTGGATAGCCAACGCCGATTCCGCGCTTGCCGATCCCGTCGTAGCTGCGTCGCAACATTCTCGCTTCGTCCGTGACTACAATTTCGAGCGACTCTCGGACAACCCCTTGCGGTGCATTCGCTTGGCGACCATCAATCAGGTACTGCCAAAGTGCTTCCACTTGGTACTTTGAATCACCTGCGATATCGGGCCGGATGGCTTTTCCATTCGGCCAATAGGAGGGCATCACCGTATTGGGGCTAAACTTTTGCGGAGCCAGCAGGTATTGGACAAACCAATCCTTCTTCAACCGCTCTGTCATCTCCGTCAGATCGACGGCGGGCATCGTGTCGGACGGTTTGTATTGATACGTATGACAAGCGACACAATTGAGTCCTTTGCTTCCGGCAATCTCCAGCCCCAGCTTTCGCATCTCCTTTGGATCGCTGAACGTTGCGAACTCCGTTTCGGAAAGATGGTCTGTCGCTTGGAATAGATCGATCAAATGGCCGATGTTTTGTTCGCCAAATTGGGGCATTCGAGTTTTCATGTAGGGTCGAATCGACCGATGATTTACGAGGACGTCGCGCATCCATTTGGCATTCAGTTTGGCACCAACGCCGGAGAGCGTCGGAGGAATTCTTCCTTGTTCCCCTAAGTTGAGATTGGTGGTTTGAAACAGATGGCTCCGGCTGGCAGGCACCCCACCGAGATTGTTTCGACTATGACAGGCGCTGCAGTTAAGCGACGCGAGGGTCAAGTCGATTTGTTGCGTGTTGGTGAGAGTGGTCGCAGAGCTTCTAAGAGCAGCTTGGATTTGCCCCTTTTCATAGTTACTCAAATGGAAGTCCGGCCACTCGCCGCGATTGCTAGACAAACAACCCTTAACCGGATCCAGTTCGGCAAGTGCGCGTTGTGTCGTTAAGCCATGCG
>Ga0335394_10003376_pt1 | contig 18108 bp, 12 predicted proteins | sample MAT03_FD_205741 | JGI IMG/M metagenome (GOLD analysis project Ga0335394, IMG submission 205741) | Freshwater microbial communities from Lake Fryxell liftoff mats and glacier meltwater in Antarctica - MAT-03 (spades assembly) (version 2) ... | reverse complement strand
ACGAGGACCTGGGGGATACGGCCTCCGCAGAGGACGCAAGGCGAGATCTCCGCAGGCTCGCGGGTGCCTCATAACTCTGCTGGTGCCCCGTTAAGCGTGGCGCTCGCGTCGCGCAGGTGCGGGGTGACGATTAGAGGGGTACGGCTTGCGCGGAGGGAACCACGAGCGCGGGGCGGTGGGCCACCCTGTCCGCCCGCTAGTCACCCCGCGGCCTCTCGTGGCGGCGAGGCTCCGGCCCGCAGCACCGCCGCCCCAGCGAACCGGCGGTCATCAGCACGGCCACCAGGTGCGGGTGGTGCACGTGGCGGGGGCCGACCTGGCGATGTGGATCCGGGCGAACGGTCCAGACGGCGGACTCGGCCCTGGTTGAGAACGTCGCCGCCTTTGGCGCCGAGAACTTCGGATGCTGGGTCCAGTCCGCGGGGGGTTGCCGCGCGGAAGTCGCGGAAGAACGGAGCGGGACGTGCTCGAGGTCCCGGCGCAGCAGGCCGCCAGCATCCGGTGCAGGGTGCAGGCACCAGGTGCTCCTGCTCCTCCGCTTCGAGCACCGGCCAGTGCTGCGCTCGGGCGGCTTGAACTCGTCGGCGACCCGCGCGGCCGGGCTGCGCTCTCCGGCGCGCTCGTAGCCGTCGTGGACGTGGGTGGCGGCCCGCCGGAGGTAATCGGCGGTGAAGTCCGGGCCGAGGTAGGCGCCGTGCCCGAAGATCGAGCCATATTGCATGAGCCCGGTGCGTAGGAAGATGCGCTGGCCTTCCTGCACGTCGGCGCCCGAGAATACCGCGACATCGTCGTCGGTGAGGACCTGCGCCGGGATCGGCGGTCCGGCGATATAGGTGCGATATGCCAGCAGCCCGAGCACGAAGAAGCCGAACAGCACGACCATCGCCGCGGCCTGCACCCATCCCTTCGAGATCAGGAGTTGTCCGTGCGGCGGAGGGGTATCACTGTCATCGATCATGGGTCGGCGCTGGCGTGTGAGAGGGACGATGACGACGAGGATCGCGTAGCCCTCGGCGTGGTCGTCGAAGGCGAAGGAGACCGCGGCCGCGGCCGCGAGTACGGCGACGATGAGGCCGCGAAACTGCCGCAGCAGCACCCGAGGCCAGCGCTCCGGGGCGGCGGGCTCGACCGCGTTGGGACCGTGCTTGAGGAGCTGGTCGCTGGCCTCGGCCCCAGTGAGGCCCGCGAACGCGGCGGCCCCCGGGACGCTGTCGGCGGCGACCGGTCCGGAGAGGTCAGTCACCGCATGACCGGCATGCCCGGCATGCCCGGCATGCCCGGCATGACCGGCATGACCGGCATGACCGGCATGCCCGGCATGGCCGTCGGGACTCGCCGACTCATGGCGTGATCGCCACTTTCATGACGCCGTCGCCGCGCTCGCCGAACAGCGCGTAGGCTGCGGCGATATCGGCGAGCTTGAAGCGGTGGGTGATGAGCGGACGCAGGTCGAGCCGTCCGCTGCGGACCATCTCGATCAGGCGGCGCATCCGCTCCTTGCCCCCGGGACAGAGCGTGGTGACGATGCGGTAATCTGCCAGTCCCGCGCCGAATGCATCGTGGGGGAACGCGATCTTGCCGGCATAGACGCCGAGGCTCGAGAGGGTCCCGGCGGGCCGAAGCACGCGCAGCGAGCTCTCAAAGGTCTCCTGGGTGCCGAGCGCCTCGATCGCGACGTCGACCCCGCCGGTGAGCCGGCGGATCTCGGCGACCACGTCGACCTCGCGGTAATCGAGCACGACGTCGACGCCCATGCTGCGGGCCATGGCCAGGCGAGCGTCGTCGCCGTCGACGCCGATGACCATCGCGGCGCCGAGCAGGCGGGCGCCGATGGCGGCGCAGAGACCGATGGGCCCGAGCGCGAACACGGCGACGCGGTCGCCGAGCGTGACGCCGCCGGATTCGGCGCCGCTGATGCCGGTCGAGGCGATGTCGGCGAGCAGCACGACCTGCTCGTCGGTCAATTCGTCGGGGATCTTGGCGAGGTTGGCCTGGGCGTTCGGGACCAGGAGATACTCGGCCTGCGCGCCGTTTTGGGTGTTGCCGAAGCGCCAGCCGCCGAGCGCCTCGCAGTCGTCGCCGTGACCGCACTGCGATTGGTGGCCCGAGAGACAGGCGTGGCACTGGCCGCAAGGGGTGATCGCGCCGACCAGCACGCGGTCGCCGACCGCATAGCCGGTCACGCCGACGCCGATCTCGGCGATGACGCCGACGGGCTCGTGGCCGATGACGAGTCCCGGCCGCACCGGATATTCGCCGCGGACAATGTGCAGATCAGTGCCGCATATGGTCGTCAGCGTGATGCGAATGACCACGTCACCGGGCCCAGGGTGCGGCAGCGGTACGGTCTCGAGGCGAATGTCGCCCTTGCCATGAAAGACGGTGGCGCGCATGGTCTGCGCGGCCGCGGGGGCGCGTGGGTCGAGTGGTTTGTTCATCATGGACCTTTCATGCGACGATCAGAGCTTCGCGGCGGTGGCCGGCGCAGGTCCGGCGACGCGGGCCGCCTGGGTGCAGTTGAGGTTGCAGGTCGCCCGGTTGGTCTCGCTGACGTCCTTGCCGAGGTGACAGGCGTCGACGCAGGTGCCGAGCGTATCGAGCACGCCCGCCGACGGCGCGGCAGGCAGCGCCGCGACAGCGGCCTTGCACGCGCTCGCACAGGTCTCGGAGCGCTTGCCCTCGCTGTAACAGCGGCCGATGCAGCCGACCACGTATTCGACCGGGTCAGAGTTGACGATCGCCGCCCCGGCGCTGGCGGGCGTCGGGGCCGCGGGGCCCTCGCAATTGAAGCGACACTTCGCCTTGTCGGCGTGGGCCACCTTGGCGTCGTCACAGCCCAGCAGGCAGCTCGAATAGGCGGCCCGGTCGTCGCCGATGCTGGCCTCATCGGCGAGCTTCGGGAGGGCGTCCTGGGCCTCCGGCGACACGGCAGGCGTCGCCGCGACCTTGCCGTCGGCGGCGGTCTTGTCGGCCTGTGGGACCGCGCCGCTCTCCGTGGGGTCACAGGCGATGGTGAGCAGGAGCAGGGCGACGGAGATGGTTCGGATCAGCATGGATTTTCCCAGCCCAGCGTGGCCGCAATGGGAGGAAAACCCTGATTATTGAGGACGAATGTGCAGGTTTTATCGCCTATACGCGCCCGGGCCTCGCCATGGACCCGCCGGGATGGCCGGCGATCGCGCGGTATCGACGGCGAGTCTGCTTCTCGCTACTGCGCAATAAACGCAGCCGCGGATGTCGGGTCACGACGGGTCGCCTGCCTGGCGCTTCAGGTCGGGCCGCTGGGCCTCGATGGCCAGCTGCGTCAGCTCCTTGAATCGACTCGGGGCGCGCACCTTGATGTAGCGCAGCATCTTCTCGCGCACCATCGGACGGACCCGGAAATACGCGGCGGCGGGGTCGCGGACCGAGGGCTCGCGCTCGAACCAGTCCTGGATCCGCGTCACGTTCTCGTCCGGGAAGCAGACCCGCAGCGAGTCCTCGTCGACCCGGTCGAGGAAGCAGATCCGCAGGAACCACTCGCGCTCGCGGTCGGTCATCCAGCGGGTGACGCGGTCGTGGAAGCGGGTCAAGAACACCACCGAGTCGCCGCCGTAATCTCCGGCCTCCTCCACCGCCAGGCTGATGAGGAATGGATAGCCCTGCGTGGCCTCAAATAACGCGGCCCAGCGGGCCTCGGGGATGCCCGCCGCCGCGAACATGGCGTGCGCGGCCGGAGCATCGAAGGGCTTTAGGCGGATCTGTTCGCGCAGGAAGCGACGACAGTGCTGCGCCCAGCCGGGGTGGGTGGTCTCGATGTCGTCGCGACCGACGATGACGAGCACCGTCTGGAACGGGGCCGCGGCCAGCTCGGGCACCAGCGCACCGACCAGGAAGTCGCCGAGCAGACCGCCGACCGCCTCGTAATCGTCAATGATGAGGAGCAGCCGACGCAGCCCGGAGATCGGCGGCTGGGTCAGCCGCGAGAGGTCGCGCCGCTCATAGCCGCCGAGCGCCGCCGAGAGGTCGGTGCGCAGCTCCGCCGCCGTGAATGCATAGAGGTCACGCTTGACCCGATTACGCCGCGTGATCCCCAGCAGGTCGCGGACCGGGCCCCACAGCGCCGTCGAGTCGCGCAGGCCCGGCAGCGCTCGCACGGCCTCCCAGGCCTCGTCGAGCGCCTTCTCGACGTCCGCGTCGTCGATGCGCGTGGCGTCGAGCGCCATGCGGCTCTTCGGCACCGCCTTGTTGAGCACCCGGGCGTTGCGCAGCAGGGCCAGCGCCGCGCGCCGCACCGGCTCGGGCGCGCCTTGCCGCGACAGCTCCGCGACGGCCCGGTCGACCAGGTCACGGTGCAGCGCGGCGAGCTCGCGCAGGTGCGGGAAGTAGTCTTTGCCGCGGTCCGCGGGCGGCGGCAGGCTGCGGCGAAACAGTTGGCCCTCGATGAGGCCGAGGAAGTCGCCGCGGGTGTCCGGGTTGGCGGCGTCGGCGGTGAGGACCAGCCAGCCGAGTTTTTCGGGGTCGACGGTCTCGAGCACGTGGGTCAGGAGGAAGCTCTTGCCGACCCCACCCGGCCCGCTGATCCCGACGATGGAGAGCCCCTCGGGGGCGTCTTCGACGGCGTGGATGAGCCGCGAGACCTCGGAGCTGCGGTGGATGTCCGTGGTCATTCGCGCGAGGATACCCCGTGCCGCTGTCCAGCGAGCGGCAAGCGCACGAAGAATGTCGTGCCCTCGACGGGGTCGCTCGCGTTGCCGGCGAGGTTCTAGGATCCCAGCCGCGTCGGGGAGGCGAAAATCGAGACCCTTGCCGATGAAGGGTCGTCCCGTGGTGTACACATTGTCCAGCAGGGGCAAAAATACGTCCATCTCCCCGGCAGGGAACAGCTCGATCGCGTGACGACCCCAGGGCCGACCGGGCGCGCCCCGGGCGGCGCGTCCGACAGCGCTCCGCTCAGTCGATGAGGCGGAACTCGATGCGACGGTTCTTGGCCTTGCCGGCGGAGGTCGCGTTGGTGTCGATCGGCTCGTCGGGGCCGAAGCCCTGGGGCACCAGGCGCCCGGAGTCGATGCCGTGGTCGACCAGGTACGTGCGGACCGCCTCTGCGCGGCGCTGCGACAGGTCGACGTTGTGGTCGCGCGCGCCGTCCGAGTCGGTGTGGCCCTGGATGTTCCAGCGGGTGCCCGGGAACTCCTTGAGCACGCTCACCGCCTTGTCGAGCACCGCCTTCGAGCGCGGCTTGATCGTGTCCTTGTCGACATCGAAGAAGATGCCCTGAAGCACGCCCGAGATCTTCTTGACGGCGTCGGGCACCTTGTCGGGGCAGCCGTCCGCGTCGTCGATCTGATTGACGGTCTCTGGCTGGTCGGGGCACTTGTCGAGCTTGTCGATGATCTTGTCGCCGTCGCGGTCGGGGCAGCCCTTGAGCTCGCGCGGCCCCGGCTCCTGCGGGCACTCGTCGATCTCGGTGGCGGGCACCGGCTGGCCCGGGTCGTAGAGGCCGTCCTTGTCGGTGTCGACCAGCGGGCAGCCCTTGTTCTCGCGCGGCCCCGGCTCCTGGGGGCAGGCGTCGACGTCCTCTGCGGGCACGCCGGCCTGGCCCGGGTCGTACAGACCGTCGCCGTCGCTGTCGATCAGCGGGCAACCCTGGGTCGCGCGCGGCCCCGGCTGCTGCGGGCACCTGTCCTCGTCGGCCGGCGCGACGCCGCGCTGGCCGGGGTCGTAGAGGCCGTCGCCGTCGCTGTCGATCAGCTCGCGTGGCTGGTCCTTCGCCCGCTTGCCGAGTCGCAGCGACAACCCGAGCAACACCTCGAGGTTGTGCGAGCGGTCGTTGCCGACCCCGACCGCCGTCGCGACGTTGTCGACGACGTCCAGGCGCAGCAGCAGCAACTGGTTGATGTAGAACTTCACGCCGCCGCCGATGTTGAAGCTCGGGTCGATGTCCTTGCCGAGCGCGGCCGACGAGATCCCGATCCCGCCGAAGCCGCCGCGCACGAACGGGGCGACGCGATACGGCAACTGGAACACGGCGACTGGACGAAACGCGTACATCGTCGCCCGGCTGCCGTCGGCGACCTTGATCGGGATCAGACCGGCCTCGAGCTCGAGCCCGAGGAAGCTCAGCGGGTAGTAACCACCACGCAGGCCGATGTCGCCGCCGACCCGCGCGAGCGGCTGATGTCCCATGCCGGCGACCGTGGCGTCCGGCGCGTAGAACTCGTGGTTCTTCGAGGGCACGAAGATGCCGCCGTAGATGCCGAGCTCCCAGGAGTTGCGAACCGGACGGTACCGCTTGATCCACGGGGTCTGCGGGTCCGCGGCGGGCGTGCTGACCGCGGCGTCGGTCGTCGCGGCGTCGGTCGTCAGGGTGGCGCTCGCACCGGCGTCGGTCGTCGCGGGCTCGGGTGCGGGCGCCTGGACGGCCGCCTGCGCCGTCGAGGCGGACAGGGCGGCGGTGAAGAGTGCCGTCAGGGTGGAGGAGCAGGTGCGAACAGTGGTCATAACTGGTGGCGTGGGAGCAGGAGGTGGGCTTCGACTAGATGCACGCCGGGGCGTATTCGAGGTCGTCGGCGGGGCTGGAGAGCTCCGGCAACTGCGTGAAGTCGTTCGAGCCGTCGAGCGCGATCGAGACGAAGGAGGTGCCGAGCGAGGACAGGGCCCGCTTGCCGACCGGCTCGTACGCGAGGCCGCTGCCGAACATCGCGTCGGGGACCTCGGCGACGCGGGTGGTCGTGCCGTCCGCCGTGTCGACGATGTAGATGCCGCCAGACCCGGAGTCCGAGACCAGCAGGCGGTCCTCGTGGCAGTCGTGGGTCATGCCGCACTCGGCGACGTTGAGCGTCGCGCCCTCGAAGGTCAGCGGCTTGACGCTGGCGATCGAGCCGTCCGGCTTGAAGGTGACCAGTTGATCGACCTGGCCATCGACGCCGTGCAGGGTTCCGGCGCTGTCGAAGGCGATGCCGCACAGGTTCTTCTTATGGGCCATCGGCATGGCGGTCGGTTCACCGCCGCCGCAATAGTTCATCGTCACCAGGCGGTCGTTGAACGCCAGCGCGGCGACGATCGAGCGGTCGACCGGGTTGACCGCGACGCTGGTGGGGATCCACGGGTTAAATCCGCCGACATCGAGCTGCGCGATCACAGTGACGGAGCCCGTCGCGACATCGACCTCCGAGATCGCACCAGTGGTGATCGGCGCGGTGATCAGCACGCTGTCGGTGGGATTGATCTGCGGGTGGCCGTCGACGCAGTCGTTGCCCGGCGTGACGGCCGGGTTCTCCGGGTCGGCCTCGCCGTGGTCGTCGCCGTCCTCGTCCTTCATGCACGCCGTCGCGTCGTCGAGTGCGGCGGCGCCCGGGAAGGTCGAGCCGCTCATATCATCGCAGTCGGTGCCAGGCACCGCGTCCGGGTTCGTCGGCGAGTCGTCGCCCCAATCGTCATCATCAGCGTCGGTCATGCACGCCGCGGCGTCGTCGTTCGGCGCGGCGCCCGGGAAGGTCTTCGGGTCGCTGTCGTCGCAGTCGGCCTTCGGGAAGTCGGCGGGGAAGGAGTCGCAGCCGGTGAACCAGCCGTCGCCGTCGCTGTCGGCACAGGTGCCGCAGGCGGCCCAGGCGTTCATGTTGGCGTCGTCGCAGTCGGTGCCGGGTACGGCTCCGCCACCACCGCCGCCGCCGCCGCCCGGCGGGTTGATGTCGCCCCAGTCGTCGCCGTCGGAGTCCTTCATGCACGCGGTCATGCTGTCGTTGGGCGCCGCGCCCGGGAAGGTGTCGGCGCTGCCATCATCGCAATCGGTGCCGGGGATGACACCGTCACCGCCGCCGCCACCTCCGGCGCCAGGAGGCTCGACATCTCCCCAATCGTCGTCGTCCTCGTCCTTCATGCACGCGGTCATGCTGTCGTTGGCCGCCGCGCCCGGGAAGGTGTTGGCGCTGGCGTCGTCGCAGTCGTCGTCGTTGGGCACGGTCCCGGGCGGCGGCGTGCCGCCCTCGGGGACGTCGGTGCATTGTTCGGGGTCGCCGAAGCCGTCGCCGTCCGCGTCGACGCAGTGCGAACCCCCGCCGCCCGCGGTCGTCGGCTCCGTCGCGCTCGGGTCGGTGGGGCCGGTCTCCGAGTCCGACTCGGTGCTCGGAGCGGTGGTCGCCTGCGTATCCGACAACTGCGCGGCGCAGATCGGGTCCTGCTGCCACGCGAAGCCGTCGTCGCCGCAGACCTTGCCGCAGCCGCCGAGCGCGAGGAGGAGGCCGACCGGCACGAAGCGGGCGCGAACATTAACGCGGGTCGAACAGAGGAGAGAACGGGGGCGAACAGCGTTCACGGACAAACTCCTGAAAGCGAGGCAAATAAAGACACGGCGCAGACAGCCAACGAGCGAGGCGTAAATCGGCGGTGCGGGCGCACGATGACAGCGCTGCCCAGACATTGTCAACCAGGAATCCCCCTATCGCGCGAACCGAGCCTGGTGGGCGCCCCCCGGGATCGTGCCCTCGCCGGCGCGCGAATGTGCGCCGCGTCACCGGGGGATCCACCTGGAGTGTATGACGAGTCGTGATGCGTCGTGCGGCTATTGTCAGGTTCTGTCATTCCAGGATCGGACGGCGGGATCAAACGCCTGCAACCGGCTCCGAGCGACCACTGACGACCGCGTCGCGGTCCTCGCCGTCCACGGGTGATGCCCGCACCGCCTGACGCGACCTCGGGTTCTCGCCGCGGGCCGGCCAGCCCTCGCGCTGACGGCTGCGGTCGCCGTCGGTCTCCTCGGTCTGATCGTGGAACAGGACCTGCTGGGTCGGCATGGGCAGGTCGATCCCGGCCGCCATAAGCTTCGCCTTGAGCGCCGTGAGGACCACGTCCTCGGCCTCCACCACCTCCTTTCGGATCGGCGGTGCGAGCCAGAAGCGGACCTCCAGATTCACGCTGAAGTCCCCGAGCGCGCGCACCAGGACCTGCGGCGCCGGCGCTTTCAGGACGTCGTCGAGGTCGTCGAGCGCCGCCAGGATGATCCGCTTCGAATCGAGGATATCATCGCCGTACCCGATACCGACCTGGACGGCGAGCCGGATCCGGTCGAAGGCCGTGATCACCACGACACGGTTCGTGTACAACTCGCTGTTGGGGATCACGACGCGGCGATTGTCGTACGTCCGCAGGAGCGTCGCCCGCACCTGGATCTCCTCGACGGTGCCCTCGTGCGGCCCGCTGACGATCTGATCGCCGAGGCGAAACGGCCGGGTCAGGAGGATCAGGAGCCCCGCGAGGAGGTTCTGGAAGATGTCCTTGAACGCGAAGCCGATGGCGATACCGGTGACCCCGAGCGCGCCCAATAATGAGGCGGCCGTCAGCGTGGGGACGACGATCGTCATCGCGATCATCAGCCCCAGCGCCCGCACGGTCCACGAGACGAGCCGCGTGAACACGAGCACGACGGTGGCCGACTGGCCCGCGCGAACGGCGATGGCGCCGACGGCCTTGCTCAAGCCGCGGCTCAGCAGCAGGAACAAACCGAAGATCAGCGCGGCGATGGCGAGGTTCGGTAGGGTGCGGAGCAGCCCCTCCCAGATCGCCTGAAACCTGGCCATGATCGGGGCGAGATCGAAGCTCATAGCATCCTATATTGCATCGTCGGGTGACTATCGACGATGGCGGGGCAGATACGGACGGCCCATCGTTCGTGTCGATGAACCGTCGGATCCTGCGTGCATCCCGTGTGATCGTCAGTCGGCGAGCTTGATGTCGACGCGGCGGTCGTACGGCCACTCCTCGGGGGAGGTCGGGTCTGCGCCCTGCTCACCCTCCGACTTGACGCTCATCGTACTCGCCTCCATCCCCTCTTTGGTGAGGTGGTCGGCGATCGCCTGGGATCGCGACTTGCCGAGCTTGGCGTTGTACTCATCCGTGCCACGCGGGTCGGTGTGGCCGATGAGGTCGAGTTTGCGGCCCTTGAGCGGCCCCGTCGTCGCACATTGCGCGAGGGTGGACAGGGACCGGTCATCGGCCTCCTCCACGACCGCGGAGTCGAATTCGAAGTACGCCTTCGGTTGAGTCATCCCGCAGAGGGTGGCGATCTTCGGATCGATATACACGCTCGAGATGGTCAGGCTGCGCGTCACCGTGGGCTGTGCGGGCTGCGTCTCCGAGGGCGGGGTGGGGGTGTCGCCAGTTTGGCGATCTTCTACCTGGGATTTATTGCAGGCCGACAACGACAACAGAGTCAGCAGCATCAGCGAGGGACGGACGAGCTTGGGCATTCCGACGATTGTCCGGCCCCTGGGCCCCAACGCAGGTGTGCTCGCCGAAATGGAGGCGTCGAAAGGGCCGCAGACCGCACAATTCGGCATGCGCCAACTGCGCTTTTCGTCCGATTTATGCGATCGATATTCTGCGCATTCGGCGGCGGTCGGGTCAGCGAGCGTCGCGTAGCGCCCGACGCAGCGCGTTCGGCATCTGCTGCAAGAGATCCGGGCCGGGGCCGAGCTCGAGCCGTAGCGGTATACCGTCGAGCCGCTTGAGACGCCGCTCTACCAACAGCTCGCGCAGCGGATGCGTGATGTTCTGCTCCGCGACGCCCAGCACGCTCACGTCGGACAGCGCTGGCGTCACCGTGCCGGTGACCTGTCCGCGTCGCGCGTCGAGGTCGGCGGTGAGCCCGAGGGAGCCGGACGACACGTCAATCCCGAAGCGGCTGCGTAGCAGCCCGTTGAACCGCGCGAGCTGGACCGGCGCGAGCGCGAGGCGCAGCTCGCCGTCGAGCGCCTCGCTGCCGGCGGCGAAGGCCACATCGACCTTGAGCGGGCTCTCGCCCATCACCAGGGCCCGGGCCGAGATCTGCGCCCCGCGGGCGCCTGGCTCCCGCGGGCTCCGGGCCAGGTCCTCGGCCGTGACCGCGATCCCCGAGACGACGAAGCGTGACGGCGGCTGGGTCGTGTTGTCGTGATAGGTGACCTCGCCGTCGACGATCCGCAGGCTGTCGGTCGGGAACGGCAGCGCCGAGACCTTGGCTTGCCAGTCGGGGTCGATGGAATGCTGGGACCCGGCCTCGGTCGCGTCGACGATAAAGTGGATGCGCGGCGCGTGCAGGACCACCGCCTTGTAGGTCTGTATCCTCGGGTCGACGACGCTGGGTTCGACGATCACCTCGAGCCGCGCGAGCTGCACAAACGGCGCTGCAGCGGTCCCGCCGGTCTTGCGAAGGGTGACATCGGTGAACGCCAGCACACCCGCGGGGAAGTCGACCTCGAGGCCCCCGATCGTCGCGTCGTGGCCGATCAAGGAGTTTAGGCGGCGGGTGAAGCCCGTCAAGATCACCTGGCGCAGCAGCTCCAAACCATCGGTGCGAAACGCCTCGTCGAGGCGCAGCTCCAGGCCGCCCTGTCGCTCGCCGGCGGGTTGGTCGATCTCGATCGGCTGATCGGCGGTCGCCAGCATCGAGCCGAACAGCGCCTCTGCCATGGGGTGCCTGACCCGCTCGCCCGGCGCCAACAATGTGAGCTGTTCAAAACGCGGGGTGAGGTAGCCGCGCATCCGTCCGCCGGTGGTCGTCAGGTCGCCGGTGACCGAGAGGGTGCCCCGCTCGACGCTCATCTCGAGCGCCGCCTCGACCAGGGGATTAAACGGCCGCAGCTCGAGGCGGTCGAGCTCGACGTGCACCGTCCACGCGGCGCCGGGCCGCACCGGTGAGAGCGCGGCGGTCACGTCGAGGCGGCCGTCCCCGCCGGTGGTCGCGGCGAGGCGCACCTGGGTCGTCATCGCCGCGCCGCGGGCCTTCCAGGCGCCCTCGTGCAGCGTGCCGTGGACATCCGAGAGGACGAGCATGGGCGCGGCGTCGCGGGTCGGGATGACCTGGATCTGCCCGTCGCGCAGCGTCAGCGAGCGCAAGGGGCCGAGGCCGGCGCCCTCATCTCGAGCTGGCATGGTCGGCCAGGGGTCCCCGAGGTCCAACGTGACAGCGAGGTCGGAGAGCTGCAGGTCAATGGGCGTACCGTCGCGCAGGAGGTCGAGCCAGCGCCAGCGCACCTGCAGCTCGCCGATTTGTATGACCGAGGCGCTGGGGCTGTCCACGGGGGCGACGCGGAGATCGAGGACCGTCGCCTCGCCGGCCCACAGCCGCAGGTCGACGTCGCCGACGCTCACCGGGGCCGCGAGCGCGGCGCTCAGCCGCGACTCCACGGCCCCGCGGACGAGGTATGGTGCGGCGACCCGCGCGACGATCAACAGCACCAGCACAGCCGCGCCGCCGATCGCCCAGCGACGAGCACGACGCGACCCTCGCGGTGGCTGTGAAGAATCGACGGTCATCTCGGGTGCTCGTATCGGCAGTCCTGGCGACCTACTCTACTCGGGGTCCGACCTGCTCGGCCAGCGCGAGCAGGAGATTACGCAGCAGGCGGACCTCGGCGTGGAGCCCGGCCCAGGCGGTCGCGCTGGCGGCCGGCGCCGCGTCGACCGCCGCGCCGATCGTCATGACAGGGATCGCTGTGCGTAGATATGGGGACAGCGAGGGTAAGGTTAATTCCTTGCCGAATTGCAGGCCCCGGCCGTCCTCCCGGACGCAGCGCTCGGCCAGCTCGCCGACCTTCGCGTCGAAGTGGCCCGACAGCAGGAGCTGCGGCGCGACGACATCGGCGACCAGGCGATCGAAGGCCACCAGTGAGGTCGGCTGGACCCCCGCGCCGGTGCTCCAGCGCGCGTGCTCGAGCTGGCCCGCGCCGAGCCCGGCGTCGACCGCGAACACCACCACGATCGACCGCCGCGGCTGGGCGCCGCGGCGCTGCCATTCGACCAACTGCGCGAGCGTGGCGAGGCTGGCCAACAAGCGCAGCGTCTCAGGCCGGCCCTCGCCGCCGCCCGGCGTGTCCCAGGCGCACACCACCACCGCTGCCTCGCCGGGCAACTCGCGACCCGCGATGCGCCCGATGACGTTGTGGCTGACCACCGTCCGCTCGCGCAGGCCGAGGTCGGCGTCGAGCACCCACGACGGCGCGCTCGCCAGCGCGGCGACCAGCCGCTCGCTGCCGCTGGCCGCGAGCACGCCCTCGAGCACCAGCTCGTCGGCCTCGCTGGTCTCGCCGAGGTGAAACTGTCGGCTCCACCGCTCCCGCAGCCGGACCAGGGCATCGTCGGCGCAGGCCGTCAGCACCACACAGCCGGCGGCGCCGCTCTGCCGGGCGAGCGCCGCCAGCCCGTCGAGCTGCTCGAGCGCCGCGTCGCTGGTCATATCGAGCTCCTTGGCGGCGCGTAGCAGGACCACCCGACCGGCGACGAGCTCCCGCGGCAACGGCTCGCCGACCTGACGGACTCCGGCGAGCAGCAGCCCGTCGATACGACCGGCGCGCCGCTGGCGAAACGCCCCGTACTCGCTGAGATCGATCGGGACGACCGCCGCGTCCGTGTTCCCTGGATGCTCGGGTCGCACGCGGACCACCACCGCCGCGTCCGCCGGGTGCTCGACCAGGCGCAGCGCGACAGGCTGTAACCAGCCGCCGCGCGGACCGGCGGCCTCGAGCCCGAACGCCTGCAGCAGCCCGATCAGGTGCTCCGGGGTGTGCGGCTGCTCCGGCGAGCGCTGCCGCAGCTCGCCCTGCAGGTACGGGCCCTCGCGCGCGAAGAATGCTTCGAGCCCGGCGTGCAAGAACTCCTCGGCGTCCGCGAGTTGTTCGGGGATCCGCGGCGGCGGCTCGGGGAAGCTGGGCCGCTCCACCTCCGGCACCGGCGGCAGGTCGAGGATCGCCTCGATCTTGCAGGCGACCTGCGCGAGCGGTCCCAGGCCCAACCAGCGGATGAAGCGACGACGACCCGCGCTCATGGCCCCACCTCCTCGCCCGCCGCGTCGGGCCCGTGCGTCGACGCTGCGACCGGCGGACGGGGGAGCGCGAGGTTGCGGCGCAGCAGGTCGCCGACGTGGCGCTCGAGCTCGACCGACGCGCGCGTTGCCCAGGTATCCATGACGGCGTGTACGCCCTCGCCGACCGGATCGCAGACCACCCGGATCTCGGTGCCGGCGCGGCGAAACGGCGAGAACCACAGCGCCCGTCGCAGCCGCTGCAGCGCCGCGTCGTCGAGCGGGACCGGCGACTTGACGTCGACCTCGATCGGGACCGCCGCGCCGTGCGTGCCGATGGTCACCGGCAGGCGCTCAAAGTCAGCCGCCGGGACCAGAGTCACCCCGCCCTCGCCAGTCCGCACGCTGACCCGCGTCAGGCTGATGTGGGCCACGGTCCCGGCGATCTCGCCGATCCGGACCTGGTCGCCCGGCCGCGGTCGGGTGCGCAGGGCCAGCATGACCCCGGCGGCGAGGTTGCGCGCCGAGCTCGGGCTCACCGCCACCACGACCACCACCACGACCACCACCACGATCAACGACACCGTCGGCGCCCGCGACCAGAACGGCACCATCGCCCCGAACAGGGCGACCAAGGGAGCGAGCATCCTCGTGAAGCTGCTCGCCAGGTGCAACCGACGCCGGGGATCGACGCCGAGCTGCCAGGCGACCCGCACCGCGAACGGGGCGCCCACCGCCAGCAGCCACACGATCCCCGCCAGCACCACGAACCACAGCAGCAGGCCCAGCGGCGCCAGGGTGAGCAGGGCGTCGCGCTCCGCCAGCATCGCGTCGGAGAACGGCGCGGACATCAGTCGGTCCCCCCGGTGAACATCTGCAGCTCGGCGAGCTCGCGCGCCAGGCGGTCGCGCACCCGCGGCGGACATTGATAACTGTCCTGCTCGTCGCGGGCGACCAGGCCGGTGATCGCGAGGAAGTGCAGCCAGCGGTGGAGCTGGTCGGCGGGGGTCGCCAGCGCCTCGGACAGCTCCGCGGGGCGACAGGCGCCGAAGCGCAGCAGGGTGACGAGCACGCCCAGCGCCGGCACCGGAAGCTGGCGCAGGAACGGCAGCCCGCGGTTGCGACCCGGGGCGCTCAGCGCCGTCTCGTCACCCGCGACCACGGCGACGCGGCACCACTCGCGCAGCGCCATCCGCAGATTACCGGTGCTGGCGTCGGCGAGGTCGGCGAAGAAGTGGCGCTCGCGCGAGCGCGTCGGCACGCCGGGGATCCGCCCCAGCAGCCCGCGCAAGCGCGGCAGCGGCGGGTAGCGCAGCGGCTTACCGCTGAGGCGGTGGCGGGCGAGCAGCGCGGTCTCCAGCTCCTCGACCTTGTGGCCCGCGAGCTCGACCACCGTGGCGAACGCGATCCGGAGGTTGATCAGCGGCTCGACCAGCCGCTGCAGCTCGCGCTCGATCGAGACCAGCCAGAAGCACGTCGTCGAGGTCGCCGCGATCAATCCCAGCAGCCACTCGAGCTCGCTCGCGGCCTCCGGCCCCGGGGTCAAGATCCGCTGGATGTCGTCGATGATGACGACCCGCTTGCGATCTTGCAGGCGACGCAGCACGAGCGATTCGCGGGCGGGGCACCGCAGCTCGCTGGCGAGCGCGGCGAGCAGGCCGCGCTGATGCGCCGGCAGCCACAGCAGCTCGCGGGTCGTCAGCTTGAGCTGGGCGACCGCCAGCAGCGAGCTCTTGCCGGTGCCAGGTCCGCCGATCACGAGCATGCCGTTGCCGAGCGAGCCGTCGATCCACTCGCGCTCGGCCCGGCTCGCGCAGCGCAGCGCCTCGCGGTTGGCGACGAACAGCCGCGGGTCGCGGATCGGCTGCTCGGCGAACAGCGCCAGGTACTCGCGCGGCAGGTGATCGGAGACCGTGGGCACCATCGCCGCGATCTCGCTGGCCGACAGCAGGGTCTGACCCGAGCGCAGCCGGTAGTCCTCGTTCAAGCCGGCGACCGCCGTCACGACCCGACGCGCCAGCCCGGTCCAGGCCCCGCTCACCCGCGCCCGACCCCTGGCGAGCGTCCGGCCGACCGCCAGCCAGGCCCGGTCGGCGCGGCGCGACACCCAGTGTGTGGGCTCGCTGGCCACCGTCGCCTCGTCGAGCGCGCCGGCCAGCGAGCGCGTCAGGGCGTCGAAGTCGTCGAGGATCGCCTGCTCGCCGGCCGCCAGCGCCGCGAGCGCGCCGACCCGCAGCTCGCCTGCACGTACACAGATCCGGTCGATGCTGGCGCGCAGCGTGTCGAGCTCGGGCTCGTCGGAGTCGCGGGCCGCGTAGACCTCGAGCAGCAGCTCGATGTCGTCGACGATCGTCGTCGCGGTCTGGACGCACTCGTCGACTTGCGCCGCCATCGCCTCGATCCGCTGCTGCGTTCTCGGCAGCAGCCGGCCCGCGACCTCGCCGTCGATCAGCTCGCGCACGTCGAACGCGCGGACCTTGACCCGCGCCGGGATCACGGCCGCCGCCGCCAGCTCGCTCGCGGCCAGAGTGCGCGGCGCCGTCTCGTAGGCGCACAGCTCGCGGACCCCCTGACGGACGCCGCGCAGCTCACCCAGACGGCGCAGACGCGGCGCCAACTGGCGTAGACGCTTGCTCGCCGGCTTGCTCATCAGCGCCCGGCAGCGCTTCAACAGCCGCTCCAACAGCTCGTCGCGCTCGACCTCGCCGACCTCGCCCCCGACCCCCTCGCGCAGCTCGGTGAGCCGGCGTTCAAAGGCCATGAGCTCCGCGCTCAGCGTCTCGCCGGTCTGGCGCAGCTCGCCGACCGTGGCCCGGCCGCCCGCGAGCTGCTCGCGCAGCAGGTGCAGGCGGACCGCGACGGCGACCGACTGCCAGCACGCGTCGACGACCACCGGCCAGGCCTCGGCCTCCTGGCGCAGCGCGAGCAGCTCGCGCTCGATGCTGCCAGCGACCGCGCTGAAGTCGAGCGCGCTGGTCGGCATCGCCGGCGAATCGATGCGCCCGGCGAGCTCGCGCAGCGCCCGGTCGGCGCTCGCCAGCGCGGTGATCGGGATGGCCCGGGCCGCGACCGCGAAGTCGGCGAACACCGCGTCGATGGCCTGCACAACGTCATCGCCGCTGTCCCAGCGATCGAGCCGACGTCGCAGCAGCTCGGCGACCCGCGCGTCGCAGCGACAACTGCCGCGAAACAGCTCGAGCATCGCGGTCGCAAGCCGCGGCTCGTAGGCGGTGCGAGCGGCCAGCCGCAGGGGGATCTGGCGGCGCCCCGAGCGTCGGCGACCGAGGCGGGCCAGCCCGCGTCGAACCAACCGACGCAGGCGCTGCAGCACGCCCTCGCCCGCCTGCCGGGTCCACCAGCGCGGCTCCATCTTGACGTCGATGACGACGTCGAGCGCCTCGAGCGAGGCCGCGCAGCGCTCGAACAGCGCCGCCAGGCGGCGCGACAGGACCAGCGCCCCGGACGGCGGATAGGCCAGCTCGTCGATCAGCCCGGGGCCGACCGAAGTCGGCAGGGCCGCCAGTCGCTGGCGTCGGAGCTGCAGCCACGGCTCGACGAACGCCGAGGTCTCGCGCTCGACCTCGTCGGCGAGGCGAGCGTGTAACTGTTGCACGTCCGCCTCGAGGCGAGCGTCGGCCAGCGCGACCACCACGGCCCGCCCCGGCGCCTCGCTGGCCCGCTCACCCGGCGCCTCGGCCTCCTCGGCCTGCTCGCCGGCGATCTCACCGCCACGGCGCAGCGCGGCCCGCAGCGTCAGCGGACCGACGAACAGGTTGATCGCCACCACCGCCATCCCGAGCGGGGACGTCCAGGCGGCCAGCTCGGGCAGCCGGGCGACCGCGATCCCGACCAGGCCGAGCGCCACCCCGGCTTGCGGCAGATACGTCAGCCACGCGTTGGCCCGCACCACCTCGGACTCGCGGCCGACGTAGTTGCCGATCCGCGCGGCGACCCAGAAGCTGCCAGCTCGCACCGCGCACAGCCCGAGCGCGAGCGGCAGCACCTCGATCGTCGCCCCGAGGTCGACGCTCGCGCCGGCGATCGTGAAGAACACCACGAACACCGGCAGCGACACCAATTGCAGCGGCGGCAGCAGGTCGTGCTCGTGCTCGGAGAAGTTGCGGACCACGAAGCCGGCGACGATGCACACCAGCAGCAGCTCGAGGTGCATCGCCCGGGCCAGCTCGGCGACGACCAGCACGAGGGCCGCGACGAACAGGAGCATCTCGGCGCGAATGAAGCGCACGTACGCGATCAGCAGCCCGCCCACCGCCGTCCCCGCGAGGATCGACAGGCCCAGCTCCTCGCCCACGTGCAACAGCACATCGGCCCCGAGCGCCCCGCCCGCCACCAGC